>Ga0315293_10000087_pt1 | contig 71722 bp, 78 predicted proteins | sample YL17G13_20_MG_FD_203071 | JGI IMG/M metagenome (GOLD analysis project Ga0315293, IMG submission 203071) | Sediment microbial communities from Yellowstone Lake, YNP, Wyoming, USA - YL17G13_20 | ecosystem: Environmental > Aquatic > Freshwater > Lake > Sediment | place: USA: Wyoming | collected...
CACCTATCTTGCAGGCACTTAGCAATATCGAATCGGAGAAAAACGAGGACGAAATTCATAACCAATTGAATCTATTCAACTAATGTTGGGACAGTAGTGATAATTCATATTGATCACCGATCTTATTTTCGAGGCTGAATGCCGTCTTTGTTAAGGCGGCCTTTTAAATGGGAAAAATATCCTCGAGTTTGCGAAATTATTTCCTCGCCAAAACATCCGCAAATGAAAGAGGGTGAATAACATGCTCCCGACCGATATTGATTCGAAAAATGTAATTCATTGCGGGTGAATGGGTTGCGTGACAGACGATCTATATTCGGCGGAGCTGTCGTTTGTTGAATCTTTCGGGCATGCCGCTTGCTTTTAGGCCTGCCGGGCTTTTATACCCGTTGAGAACTATAGCTCAAAGGCTCAGCAAAACGATGGAGAACCCAAAATAATCAGGATTTGATCCGGAAAAAACCAAGCGCGTTTTACAGGGCGGAACAGGAAGCGCCCGAAAATACAATGGAATGCCGCCTGATAAAGAAATGAAAGATTATGTCGAGAATGTCCTTGGCACCATGAAGATTCTAAAAGGCTGATTTATAACGGGAAATATTGTGGACAATAACTTGAACGAGCTCATCGATATCTTAACCAGGGAACAGGCGGTTTTTCAGGAGTACCTGGAATTATTGATCGAAAGGCAAGAGCATCTCATTCAGAACGAGGGGGGTGGAAGCGGGGCCGACATGTACAGGATAAACGAGCTTGCCATGGAAGCAGCCATTCTCGAGGACAACCGACGAATCATTCTTTCCCGCATATCCAGGGGAATTATGATAGAATCCGAGCGACTGAGCATCTCAAGGATTCTTTCCATTTTCGACAACCCTCGTTTCAATGACCTCGAGCGGTTCAAAGATACCATGCTCGAGATATACCAGCACATAAGCGAACAGAAAACCAAAAATGAATATTTAATTGAGCAATCGATAAAATCGATATCGCAGACGATGCAGTTCATACATGAGGTCAACAATACAGAGGAAACGTGTGAGAATCCCGCGAATTCCTGCCAATGCAATAGGAAACGAGGTACTCGTATCAAGGATGATATAAAATGTACGGACCTTATGATGGCCCGGAAATAAGCGGTAGGGCGTTCCTATCACGGCGACCCTCCCTCGACCTAACCGGCCATATCACAGCCAGTGTCAACACCTCGGACCTTACCAGTCGGCAAGCGATATTTACCAATGAAATGCTCGTGCGTTTGCATTTCGGCAACTCAATCCATGGTGAAAGTGTCAATTCGATCATAGTAGGCGTCGGCGTCAAATCACGGCCCGCCCAGAGCGACAAGAAAAATCAGCAAGACCTGGTCGTGAATGTTGAGAATTCCAGACAATCGCCCGGCGGAGTAAGTCTCGATAACGAGACTGCGAAAATGATTCTATGTCGGCAAGTATATTGGGCCACAGCCATGGCAATCAATGCCATGCATTTGGCCTGGATTCCGTTAACCGCGGTTCGCGAAGGGGCGCCTAAAATATGAGGTGGAGATCGTGTTAATACTTACGCGCAAGGTTGGCGAGGCTATCGCGATTGGGGAGGAAATCAAGATAGCCGTGCTCGGTATTCAAGGCAAGCAGGTAAAACTGGGAGTCACCGCCCCTGAAAAGATAAGCGTCTATCGTGAAGAGATATTCAAGAAGGTCCAGCAGGAAAAGATCAAAACCTCGATATCGCTAAAGGAAGATTTGCAGGAGCTGGCCAGGATGATAAAAGCCAAAAAGGGCAAGAAATCATAGTCATGGCTTCCTCTAATCTTCCCACTTAAGAGCAGGCGCCCCGGTGCCATTATGTTCCAACATTTTCATATCAAGCATTTTCGGGATTTTCCGATAATATTAATGTGGCCATGTTAATGATGGTTTGGGGATTCCGGGGTCAAGAATCCGTTCTTGGAACGACCCCGAATCATAATAGTTATACTATTATTCTAAGAGACTAAATTGACAGGACTCGATCCCATAGTTGGCAACTTGCCCGACAGCGGCAATAATGAGCCTTTCGCCGTTATATCGGCAATAAATGCACCCACAGGCAATATTCGATTGCCAGGAAAACCGGGCAAAATTAAGTTGGTCCACTGGAGGTTTAGTGAAACCGGCGTCAGCAAAATTAGAGAATTTACTTAAGGAGAAATTAAGTCTCCTTCAGAAGATGGATTCCTTCCTGAGCGACGAGATAGCTCATATTTCGGAAGAAGCCACTGATGATATCTCGAAAAGGATTGAACGGAATGACGAGGTCATATCGACCATAAAGAATATCGACTATGAAATCGCGCGCATCGAGGCCTCCGAGGGTACGGATGCCCCTCAAATCAGCGTTGGAGCCAGGTTGCTCAACGAGGAAATCAACAAGGTCACCCAGCGAAGCGAATCGAAAGTGGTCGAATTGGTCGAAAAGCTGGGCGAGATGAGAAATAAGGCAAAAACCGGGTTGAAAAAGTCTGTTCAGGCGGGGCCGAGCGCAGGCTATAAGCCGGGTAAGGATGGCCGGGCGTTTCTTGCCGATAAGCGTCGATAGCCAATTCCGTGTCATGAAATTGGCCGAATATCGAATCGATAGATGGAGCACGGCCTATCAGGGTCCGATATGAGAGAAGATGAGCAACACAAGGAACTGGCGAGGAAACTCGTGGCCTGCGGCCATTATAACCGCGGCGATGTAATCGAGGCCACTGCCGAAGCCGTGGTCAAGAGCAAAGCGCTGCACATTCTGCTCGATAATTATGAGATAATTAAGTGCAATGCAACGGCGGGCATGGTGGAATCAAGAGAGGACAAATTCACGGAAATCAGGCGCCGGATCGATGATGGATTTTATGACGATCCCAATTGCCTGGCCGAACTCGCGGAAAGGATTATAAAGAAGATGGGCCTCGATAAGGATGAATGAGACACTTCTCAAGACATCGAAGCTGCTGTTAATGTCGGACAATACCGACGAACAGAGCCGCCGGAAAATGAAACTCATCGTTTCTCACGTCCATAACCTGCCTACTCCGCCCTCAGTTTTCCACTGTATAAACGAGGCCATCAACGATCCTGATACTTCGGCGTATGATGTTGCCAACATCATATCCGATGATCCGGCCCTGACCGCCAAGGTGCTCCGACTGACCAATTCCGCCTTCTACGGCGTTCCGGGAACCGTCACCAACGTCAAGCAGGCAATCGTGATTCTTGGCCTGGAAGTCGTGAAATCGCTTGTCATCTCGGCCTCCGTGTTTGAAATGTTTTCACACAAGGAAAAACCGGACGCCGAATATCTCGATTATTTCTGGCGCCATTCCCTGGCGGCGGCCATTGTAGCCAGGGTCATCTCGCGTGAGAATCGAATACCATCTCTCCCCGAGGTAGAGGTGGCATTTTCGGCCGGCCTCCTGCACGACATTGGAAAGCTGATTATCGTCTCGGAGCTAAAGGAAGCGCATCTGGAAATCAAGAGCGCTCTGGAGCGCGATCAGGCGCTTTCGGAATATGGGGCGGAGATGAAAGTGCTCCGATTTTCGCACGCTGAAATCGGCGCCAGCCTTTGCGTCAAATGGAACCTGCCAGAGGCAATCTGCCGAGCCGTGGCCTTTCATCACGAAGAGACTCTGGCAAGCTCGGAGGCCTGGATCGCCCTGGTACATCTTTCAAATCACCTCGGGCATCAGATTGATATCTTGGGCAATCGCTTTTATCCCAACCAATCTCCGCTGCGCGATGAATCCTGGGCTTGTTTGAATTTGTCCCCGAGTCAAATGGATCATCTGGTCGATTCACTCAAGACGGAATACGCCGGGACCGAGGTCTTCATGAAACTTGCCCAGGGGCTTTAGCGGCTGCAAGGGAATATGATGCATGGGTTTCGGATACCCCCACAATAGATCAAATAGAACGATTTTTCTCTTGCCACGTTTCGTGCAACGGAATATATTAACCGCCAGCCGGCCGATTAGGCCTGCCATCGATATTTGCCATTGGATGGAAAAGAAAAGTCGAAATTACTATTATCTTTGGTGGTTTCTTACTGATCCCTGGCAAGACGGTCATGGTAGCGAGGGGCGATTAGCTCAGATGGTTAGAGTGCTTGCTTGACATGCAAGAGGTCACTGGTTCGATTCCAGTATCGCCCACCATTATTGGAAGGAGACAATTTTTTCAAATATTACATTTGATTGATGACTACTCCTTCCGAGTAGTCGTCTTTTTGTTTTTATGCCGAAAATACAGATAAAATTACCCGATGACAGCCGTAAGGAATTCGACGCTCCGGTTACGCCGGCGCAGGTCGCCCAATCGCTTTCGAGGTCTTTGGCCCAGAAAGCCCTGGCGGCGGAGGTTGATGGCAGGGTCGTCGATTTGAGTTTTCCCATTTCGAAAGATAGCGAAGTCCGCATCCTCACATGGGATGATCCAAAAGGGCGCGAGGTTTTCTGGCATTCCTCGGCCCATCTCATGGCATCGGCTGTGCTTGAGCTTTTCCCGGACACCAAACTCGCTATTGGCCCGGCCATTCCCGACGATTTTTCCGCCAGATTCTATTATGACCTCGATATGACGGAGAAGTTGACCGATACCGAACTTGAGAAAATCGAAAAGAAGATGGCCGAGTTAGCGTCGCGCAATCTCCCTTTTCATCGCCGCGAGGCCAACCGCCTGGAATCGATAAAGGAGTTCCGATTATCCAGCGACGCCTACAAGGCAGAAATGGCATCGGAGTGGAGCGACGAAACTGTCAGTTTCTACAGCCATGGCAATTTCACCGATATGTGCCGTGGCCCGCACCTGCCATCGACGGGATATATTAAAGCCATCAAGCTTCTTTCGGTCGCCGGCGCTTATTGGCGTGGCGACGAGAAGAACAAGATGCTTCAACGCATATATGGGATCTCCTTCCCCGAGCGCAAGATGCTCGACGAGCACCTGCAAAAGATTGAAGAAGCCAAGAAGCGCGATCATCGTTTCCTTGGCCGCGACCTCGATTTATTCTCCATCGTCGACGATGTCGGGCCTGGCCTGGTGCTCTGGCATCCCCGGGGAGCGCTGATTCGTCATATCATCGAGGCCTTTTGGACAGAGGAGCATCTTAGGAATGGCTACGATATTGTTTATTCGCCGCATATAGCCAAGCTCGATCTCTGGAATACCTCGGGCCATACCGGCTTTTATGCCGAGAACATGTATTCGCCCATGCCTATCGAAAATGTGCAATATGAAATCAAGCCGATGAACTGCCCGTTTCATATCCAGATATATAAATCAAAGACGCGCAGTTATCGCGAACTGCCGATCCGCTGGGCGGAGCTCGGTACGGTCTATAGATACGAGAGGTCCGGAGTGCTTCACGGCTTGATGCGGGTCCGCGGCTTTACGCAGGATGACGCCCACATTTTCTGCCGTCCTGATCAGCTCACTGCCGAAATCGTACGCACCATCGAATTTAATTTGTTCTTCCTGCGCACGTTCGGCTTTGAGGACTATGATGTCTTCCTCTCCACCAGGCCGCAGAAATTCGTCGGCACTGTCGAGGGTTGGGATCTGGCCACGGATGCGCTCAAATCGGCTCTCGAAACCGCCAAGCTAAATTACCAGGTCGATCCCGGCGAGGGTGTATTCTATGGGCCCAAGATCGATATAAAGATTAAGGATAATCTCGGCCGTTCCTGGCAATGCACCACTATTCAAGTCGATTTTAATTTGCCGGAGCGCTTCCAGATAGAGTATAGCGCCGGGGACGGAACCCGGGCACGCCCCATCATGATACATCGCGCTTTGCTGGGTTCGATGGAGAGGTTTTTCGGTATCTTGATAGAACACTATGCCGGGAATTTTCCAGTCTGGCTGGCGCCCGAACAAATCAGGGTTCTGCCAGTTACCGACGAGGCCGTGCCATATGCGGAAAACGTCCTTGCCAGGCTGAAGGGGGCCGGGCTCCGGGCTCATATCGATATATCCAACGAAAAAATCGGCAAAAAAATACGCGGCGCAGAGAGCTTGAAAGTACCCTACATGGCCATTGTCGGCAAGATAGAGGCTGAGGCCGGGCAGGTTGCTTTGCGCAAGCATAGAGCCGGTGATATCGGCAAATACAGCCTTGAAGAGGCTATAGAAATGCTCAAGAGCGAGGAATCGCAGAAAAAGATTGACTAAATTTCAACCATTTTATTGGAGGATAAGTTATAGCTACCGAACCAAATGCCAGAATTAATCGCGGAATCCGGGTTCCGGAGGTCAGGCTGATCGACGAGACCGGTTCCCAGATCGGGGTTGTGCCGACTGCACAGGCTCTCGATATCGCCGTCAGCCGTGGCCTGGACCTGGTAGAGGTCGCCGCCAACGTCAGGCCCCCAGTCTGCAGAATCATGGACTATGGTAAGTATCTTTACGAACAATCAAAAAAGGCCAAAGCCGCCAAGAAAAAGCAGCACATTATTCAGCTTAAAGAGGTGCGATTCCGGCCCAAAACCGAGGAGCATGACTATCAGTTCAAGCTCCGGCATATTCGCGATTTCCTGGGTGAGGGGTGCAAGGTGAAGGCGACCATCGTGTTCAGAGGCCGAGAAATGATGCACAAGGATTATGGGCAAAGAGTTATGGAACGGCTTTTGGTCGACCTGGCTGAAATCGCCGATACTGAAATTCCGCCCAAATTCGAGGGGCGCAATTTATCGGCTATGTTCCAACTTAAGAGGAAATAAGCGATATCTCTTAACAAATTGTTTAATAGATTAGTGTAAATTTTTGTTGCCATTGTATTTGAAAATAAATATATTCGGCATTTAAAGGAGATTCGATGCCTAAATTGAAAACTAATCGTTCCGCTGCCAAGAGGTTCAAGAAGACAGGCACGGGCAAGATAAAGAGAATGAAATCCAATAAGGGACATATCCTTACCAAGAAAACGACCTTACGCAAGCGGCACCTCAGGAAAGCGACTCTCGTTCATAAGAGCGACGAGGGCCGTGTCAACAGGATGCTGCCCTATTAATTTGAAAATGGAGTAATGGAGTAAACAAATGCCACGCGCAACCAATAATGTAGCGGCTCACCGCAGACATAAGAAATTTCTCGATGCCGCCAAGGGAAATTACGGTGGTCGAAGCCGTCTCTATCGCACTGCCCGGGAGACGGTACAAAAGGGTCTGATGTATTCTTTTATCGACCGCCGCAGGAAAAAACGCGATTTCAGAAGTCTTTGGATAATCAGAATCAACGCCGCCGCCAGGCTCAATGGGATGTCTTATTCCGAGTTTATCAACGGCCTCAAGAAAGCCGGCGTGGAATTGAACAGAAAGGTACTGGCCGATATGGCGGCCCGAGACGGAGCCGCTTTTGCCAAACTGGCCGAACTGGCCAGGAGTGGGTGAGATCGCCGAATCTCGACAATCTATCACCTTTTATAAATTCCTGGCGGGCTTTTGACTGAAAAGCCCGTCTTGTCTTTATGAGCGAATTCGTAGAACTTTTAAATAGTATCGAGAAAGAGGCCCTATCGGCTATCGAGAAGGCCACCGATAAGATCAGCCTCGAAAATGCCTCCAACGCCTTTTTGGGGCGCAAGGGGCGGCTGGCCGATATTTCACGTAAACTCGGCGCCCTCGATAACGAAACCAGGCCAGAAGCGGGCGCGCGCCTTAATGAGATCCGCAAGCGCTTAAGTGACCTGGCCGAGGCTAAGGCGCTTCGGTTGGCCGAGTCGCAACAATCCTTTTCGAGTATAGACTACACCTTACCCGGTCGGCGGTCTTTCGTGGGCAGGCGACACCCGCTTCTCCAGACGGTTGACCTCATTGTTAGCATATTTCGAGGCATGGGTTTCTCGGTCGCCTCCGGGCCTGATATTGAAACCGACTTCTATAATTTTGACGCCCTCAATACGCCTGAGGACCATCCCTCGCGCGATCTGTCCGACACTTTCTATGTCGAAAAGGGGATTCTCCTGCGAACTCACACCTCGCCTGTGCAGATCAGAACCATGCAGTCTCAAAAACCGCCTGTCAGGATTATTGCGCCGGGGAGATGCTATCGCTCCGATGCCCCCGACGCCTCGCATTCCCCAGTCTTCTATCAATGCGAGGGCCTTTTTGTCGATGAGCGCGTCACATTCGGTGACCTGAAAGGTGTCATCATCTCCTTTGCGCGCGAGATGTTCGGGCCAGGTATGAACGTCCGTTTCAGGCCGCATTTCTTCCCGTTTACAGAGCCATCGGCCGAGTACGATTTCTCATGTGTCCTCTGCGGGGGCAAGGGATGCCGCGTCTGCAAGTATTCCGGATGGCTGGAGATTTCCGGCGCCGGCATGGTCGATCCCGAGGTTTTCAAAGCTGTTGGCTACGACCCCGAGAAATACACCGGCTATGCATTCGGGATGGGAGTGGATAGGATTACCATGCTTCGCTACAGCATCGGCGATATCAGGCTTCTTTACGACAACGACGTCAGATTCCTGAGGCAATTCTGATGAAGATATCTTTGAATCTGCTCAGGACACTTATCGATTGCGATTGGCCCCATGAGCAGATCGCTGATAAGCTGACAATGTCAGGAAGCGAAGTCGAGGCAGTTGAGCTTCGCGGCCATGAGATATCCGGCGTTATCTCCGCTCGCATAAACTCTGTTGCGGCTATCAAGGGTTCGGACGAGCTTTCTTTGTGCGAGGTTTTCACCGGCAAGGAGAACCTTCGGGTGGTTTGCGGGGCTCCCAATGTTGCCGTGGGGCAGAACGTGCTCTTTGCTCCCGTTGGCTCCAGATTAGCGGGAGGTGTGAGTATTGAGAAGGCCGAAATTCACGGCGTCGAATCTTTTGGCATGATTCTGTCAGAGGCGGAGCTCGAATTTTCACCTCAGGGCGATATCATCTCGATTCTTCCGCCGGAAACCAAGCCGGGAACACCGCTTGAAAGAATTGTGAATTATCGTGATGTCATATATGAGCTTGAGATAACACCCAATAGGCCTGATTGCCTGTCGCATCTCGGGATTGCTCGGGAACTACAAGCCCTGGGCGGCGGCAAGATCCATTATCCCGATATTGGAATTAAAGAAATACCCGAGCCCGCGTCCAAAGCCGTCACAATCGAAATAGAGGACCCGGTCGGCTGCCCCAGATACACTGGCAGGGTAATGCGCAACGTTACTGTGGGGCAATCGCCACTCTGGCTGAAGATGATGGTGCATTATCTCGGCATGCGGCCGATAAATAATGTCGTCGATATCACCAATTATGTCATGATGGAACTCGGTCAGCCGCTCCACGCTTTTGATTATGACAGATTTTCAAATCCCAAAGTCGTTGTCAGGCGGGCCCGCGATAACGAGAAATTTATCACCCTCGATAACATCGAACGCAATTTGAATTCGCAGCATTTGCTTATCACTGACGGCGCCAAAGCGGTTGCTGTCGCGGGAATCATGGGAGGGCTTTATTCCGAAGTCGGCGACCAGACCAAAGTCGTCCTCCTGGAATCGGCCTATTTCGATCCGATCGTTATTCGGCGCGGTTCCAAGCAATTAGGCCTTTCGAGCGAATCATCCCGACGTTTCGAACGTAGCGCCGACCCGGAAATGGCGCCCATCGCCAACCATAGGGCCGTCAAGCTTATGGCAGAGCTTTGCGGCGGCCAGGCCCTTAAAGGGATAGTAGATTGCAATCCCAGACCATTCTCGCCGGTCGATATTCAACTCCGCCCGTCGCGTGTTGAGCATCTGCTTGGGGTAAAGATAGATAATGATGAAATAGGCCGCATACTTGGCGGCCTCGATATTAATTATAAAGTCGATGGTGATTTTGGTGTTGTGCAGCCGAGCTTCCGGCCGGATCTAACTCGCGAGGTTGACCTTATTGAGGAGGTCGCGCGTATCCATGGATTTGACGGACTCCCGGCATCGTTCAGGCCGGGCGGCTCACTGGTTACCCCAGAGACTAAAAGTCAGAGGGTCCGGGAGAAAACTCGGGCCTATTTGGTCGGAGCGGGCTTCACTGAGATATTCCCCATCACCCTGGGCGACACCAGGCTGGCCTCGAAATTGGGGCAGTTCGATTCCTCGATCAGATTAATGAATCCCCTATCCGAGGAAATGGCCGTCGTCCGGCCGGACCTGATATTGACGCTGTTGCCTGTTATCAGGCGAAACCTCAATTTCCGGGAGCCAAATTTATCCTTATTTGAAATTGGAGACGTGTATGGTCCAGACGGGAAAGGACAACTTCCCAGGCAGAGTACACATCTCGGTATCGCCCTGTGCGGCATGGAGCTTCCCGATTTTTGGGGCGCCAAATGGCGAGCCAGAGATATTTTTACGTTGAAGGGTATCATTGAGGATTTGGCGAGCCATGTGCAACTGGGGAAAATCGAGCTATTCCCCTTTGAATATTTCATATTTGAAAAGGGATACTCTTTTAATGTAAATTTAGGCGATAGATTGGTGGGCCGGATGGGTCGGCTTTCAAAGGGCGCTGCCGAGTCCGCGGATATTAAAGAACCGGTTTATGTCGCCGAGCTCAATTTCGAGAATCTGGTTAAGTTGGCGGCGGATAGTATCGCAGCCAGGGACCTCGCCCGGTTCCCATCGGCAGACAGGGATATTGCAATTGTACTCGATGACGCCGTTCCGGCCAAAGCGATCGAGGAAGAGATAAGGAAGGCCGCCAGCGGCCTTTTGGACGATGTCTGGGTATTCGACTTGTATCGGGGGAAAGGGATTCCCAGCGGCAAAAAAAGCCTGGCCTTCGGCATGAAATTTCGACTTGCCGAAAGAACTCTCACCGATGAGGAGGTCAGTCAGGCGCTGGATAAAATAATTTCAGCCCTGAAAGTCAGGTTTGGCGCGGAATTAAGGACGTAAATAATAAGATTGCCCATATGGATAAGGGAATAATAAAAAATCTCGAAAATAATGTCAGTCGCGCGATCGATATGATCGCCAATTTGAAAAAAGAAAAAAGCATACTCGAAAAGGAGAACGAATCATTGAGACGCCGGATCGGGGAGTTTGCTGGGCAGTTGGCCGAACAGAAAAATGCCCTGGCTGCCCATGACAAGGCTCTGCGGCAAGCCCGGCCGGACAGTGAACTTCAGGAGGTTAAAGATCGCCTGAAGAAGCTTGTCGGGAAACTGGCGGCTCTCGAGGATAGTTGGACTTAATATATAGCGGACGCTGTCATGGAGAAGAATCGGGTTATAGTATCGATTTTCGGCAAGGAGTATAGTCTTGTTTCCGAGGTCGATACCGAATACATAAAGAAGGCCGCGCAATATCTGGACTTGAAGATGAGGGAAGTAGCCGGAAACTATCCCAATATCGCAGAGGCCAGAGTGGCGGTGCTGGCCGCGTTAAATATCGCCGATGAGCTATTCAGGTGCAGGGAAAACCCCGATGGCTCGCCCGATATGGAGCGACGGATTTCCGATATAGCCCGCAGACTTTCCGAGGCTTTGTAATTTCATATAAAAGCGTCCGCCCCATTTGGAGGATTTATGGAGACGTCTTTGTACTATGTGATCGGGGCAGGCCTTATGCTGATTATATCGGCCTTCCTGATCGGCCTTGTCATCTCCCGCAAATCGGGTGAGGGCAGAATCGCCAAGGCCGAGGCTTTGGCGACGAAAATTATCGCCGAGGCCGAGAAGGCCTCTGAAATCAAAAAGAAGGAGGCGCTGCTCGAGGCCAAGGATGAATGGTTCAAGGCCAAGCAGAAATTCGAACGCGAAACACAGGTCAAGAAATCCGAGATCATCAAGCTCGAACAGGCCCTGGCTGTCAAGGAGAACAACCTTAATCGAAAAGTTGATGTACTAAATAAAAAAGAGGGGGAAATCAATCATCGGGAGAAGGCCCTGGCGATTAAGGAGAAGGTGGCCGAGACCAAGGAGAAAGACTTGGAGCGGCTCATCACCGACCAGAATACTCAACTCGAAAAGATCGCCGGCATGACCTCCGATGAGGCCAAGAAGCTCCTTATCTCCAACCTCGAGGCCGAGGCCAGGCGCGAGGCGGCTTCCATGATAAAGGAGATCAGGGAGGAGGCTGAACGCAACGCCGAGAAGGAGGCTCGCAACGTCATTATCCAGGCCATTCAGCGATGCGCCTCAGATTACTCAGCCGAATCGTGCGTTTCAGTGGTTAACCTGCCATCCGACGAGATGAAAGGTCGCATAATAGGCCGCGAGGGTCGTAATATTCGCTCGTTCGAGACTGCCACCGGCATTGATGTCATTGTGGATGACACCCCCGAGGCTGTCATTCTTTCCGGTTATGATCCGGTAAGACGTGAGGTTGCCCGCATGGCATTGGAGAAGCTGATTATCGATGGGCGCATTCACCCATCGCGGATCGAGGAGGTTGTCGGCAAGGCCGAAAAGGAGATGGAGGTCATTGTTCGCGAGACCGGTGAGCAGGCCTGTTTCGACGTCGGTGTGCATGGGGTCCATCCCGAAATTGTAAAGCTTTTAGGTAAGCTTAATTTCCGCACCAGCTACGGGCAAAATGTTCTACAGCATTCCAAGGAGGTCGCCATGATATGCGGCATAATGGCGGCCGAGCTCGGAATCGACGGCACCCTGGCAAAGAGGGCCGGGCTGTTGCATGATATCGGCAAAGCTATAGACCGCGAGACGGAAGGTACTCATACGCAAATCGGGGTCGAATTTGCGGCCAAATTCAATGAAAATCCGGTCATATTAAATGCCATCGCCAGCCATCACGAGGATATCCCTATGGAGACGCCTTATGCGGTGCTGGTGCAGGCCGCCGACGCCATATCCGGAGCCAGGCCGGGCGCTCGCCGGGAGACCCTCGAGGGTTATATCAAGCGTCTGGAGAAGCTGGAAGAGATGGCCGACGGGTTCAAAGGAGTAGCCAAAGCCTACGCCATCCAGGCCGGCAGAGAGATTAGAGTTATCGTCGAGGCCGATCAAGTCGACGATGTCGCCAGTGTCAACCTGGCAGGTGAAATCGCCCGCAAGATCGAATCGGACATGGAATATCCGGGCCAGATAAAGGTGACCGTAATTCGCGAGGTCAGGGCGGTAGATTATGCCAAGTGAACGGGTCCTGCGATTTTACGAATCGGACAGCTTCGCGATTGTTGGGGTTTCCCGATACAAGCGAAATATCACACGCTCTATCTATGACTCGCTTGCTGGGTTGGGGAAGAGGGTTTATGCTGTTGGGCCTCAGGGCGGGTATTTCAATGGCATTAATTTTTATGATTCGCTAAAATCCCTTCCCGAGAAGCCCCAGGCAATCATTATTGGCACCAAACCGGAAAATTCATCATCTATAGTGGATGAGATCGCTGCCAGCGGCGCGGAGCACGTCTGGCTTCAACAAGGTTGCTATGACAAGCATGTTTTGGCATTGGTGAATCGACTCGGCATAAACCCTATAAAGGGGTGCGCCATGATGTACATGCCGGGCGCCCCATTTTTCCACCGCTTTCATAGGTCGATTACGGAGTTATTTGGAGGGGGTTATAATTGAAAGTGCTCTTCGTTGGCGATATCACCGGCAAACCCGGACGCGTGTGCCTGGCAAATTACCTGAATGAATGCAGAAAGCAACGGACAGAATATGATTTTATCATAGCCAATGTCGAGAACGCTGCCGGTGGCTTTGGATTGACCAAGGAAATCTCGCAGAAAATATCGTCATACGGTGTAGATTGTCAGACATCCGGCAACCACATCTGGGATCGAAGGGAAATCCATTCGTATTTCGAGGCCGAGCCCCGGCTCCTCAGACCTGCAAATTATCCGTCCGGCGCTCCCGGCCTGGGGTATAATATCTACTCCGCCAAGAACGGGGAGGAGGTTGCCGTTATAAACCTCCAGGGTCGGATATTCATGTGGAATATTGATTGCCCCTTCAGAACCGCGGATAGGATCATTGCCGAGGTTTCAAAAAGGACAAAGCTCATCTTCGTCGATTTCCACGCCGAAGCGACGTCCGAGAAGCAAGCCATGGGCTGGTATCTTAATGGTCGCGTCACTGGCGTTTTTGGCACACACACACATGTCCAGACGGCAGACGAGCGCATCCTGCCGTCCGGGACAGCATATATCACCGACGCCGGCATGACGGGACCGTACGCCTCGATTATCGGAGTGCAGATCAACGAAGCTCTCTACCGAATTATTAACGCTCTCCCGAATAAATTCACTACCGCCACGGACGATGTGCGTTTGGCCGCTGTGGCGGTCGAGGCTGACCCCGGCACGGGTAAGGCCAAATCGATCCAGCGAATCATATATAATATGCCACCCGAAGAAGGCGAGCAGGAAAGCCAGAAGAGATTTTGATGGCAGCTCAAATCATCGATGGCAAAAAAATAGCTGATCAGATAAAGGAAGAGCTTAAGATCGAAATCGATGCTCTTCGCTCAAAGGGAATCGTGCCGGGCCTGGCCGCTGTACTTGTTGGCGATAATCCGGCCTCAGCGCTGTATGTGAAGATGAAAGCCTCGGCCTGCGAGAAGATCGGGATTTTCTCAGAAGTTTTCAAAAAGGACAAAAGCAGTTCCCATAACGAAATCCAGGATCTGATCGTCGCGCTCAACGAACGGGATGACATCGACGGCATCTTAGTTCAATCTCCGCTTCCCGAGGGCATTAACGAGCCGGCGATTACCATGACAATCCACCCGACCAAAGATGTCGATGGATTTCATCCATTCAATCAGGGGCTTCTGTTGGCGGGACGACCTCTTTTCGAGCCAGCCACGCCCCTGGGGATTATTGAGCTCTTGAACCGATGTGGGCACAATCCGGCCGGAAAGCACGTAGTCATTTTGGGCAGGGGCCTTTTGGTCGGCAAACCGCTGGCTACTATGCTGGCCTCGAAAACCCGTTACACCAATGCCACTGTCACGCTCTGCCACACGGGCACCAATGATATTCGTTCCTTCACGCGTCAGGCTGATATTATTGTCGCTGCCATGGGAAAGGCTGGTTTCCTCACCGCTGATATGGTCAAGCCGGGGGCGGTCGTCATAGACGTTGGGACAAACGAGATTAATGATCCCAGCCACCCCAAGGGTAAAAGGGTTGTTGGCGATGTTGACTTTGAGTCCGTTAAACAAGTGGCAGGCGCAATTACGCCTGTGCCTGGCGGGGTAGGTCCCATGACGATAGCGGCGCTTCTATCAAACACCGTCAAGGCGAGCAAAATCCGCCGCCATATGAAATGACATATATGCCAGATAAGATATACACAATCAGCGAGTTAACACGAGATATTAAAGAATTACTTGAAAGTAATTTTATCAAGATATGGGTTGAGGGGGAAATCTCGAATTATCTCAGGCATACATCGGGCCATCGCTATTTCACATTGAAGGATCAGGCTGCCCAGATCAAATGCGTCATTTGGAAATGGGCGGGCAATTCGCTTATTTTCGAACCTCAGGATGGCATGAAAGTCAGGGCCTTTGGGCAGGTGACTGTATACGAAAAATCCGGCCAGTACCAACTAAATGTCACGAGCCTGCAGCCGGCCGGGATTGGTGACCTCGAGATTGCATTCCAGCAGCTTAAGAGACGACTTGCTGATGAGGGGTTATTCGATCCTGCTCATAAAGTGCCCATCCCCAGATTCCCGATGCGCATCGGCGTGGTGACATCGCCTACCGGCGCCGCAATCAGGGACATATTAAACATCACCCGGCGGCGGGCGCCGAATGTCGAGATCATAATCTGGCCGGTGCAGGTGCAGGGTGAAGGTGCGGCGGCACAGATTGCCAAAGCCATCCGCGGCTTCAATCGCCTGGAATTGGTCGATCTGCTGATAATCGGACGAGGAGGCGGGTCGCTTGAGGATCTTTGGGCGTTCAATGAGGAGATCGTAGCGCGTGCCATTTACGATTCGGAGCTGCCAGTAATTTCGGCAGTCGGACATGAGATCGATTTTTCGATATCGGACTTTGTCGCCGACTTGCGCGCGCCAACACCATCGGCGGCCGCGGAAATGGCCGTGCCGGATATAAATCAGCTGGCAATGCGTCTCGATGAGCTATTCGGCCGACTCGGGGATGATATCGCGGAAATTCTTTATCAACACAAGTCGCGCCTGGCTGAGTTTGGTTCCCGCTATGGTCTTAAGCGGCCGCTCGAGATAATAATCCAGAGAACCCGTCGTTGCGATGAACTGGGAAAGCTAATCAATATTCACCTCACGCATCGCATGGCCACGCTCAGGCAACGCTCGCAATCGACTTTCGAGAAGCTCGAAATGGTGTCGCCGCGAGGCATATTCAAACGGGGTTATTCTTATGTGCGAGACGAAAACCGGCAGGTTGTGACGAGCTTCAAACAAGTTGCAATCGATAATAAACTTGAAATTATTTTCTACGAAGGGGGTGTAGAGTCGCGTGTCACGCGCCTGAGACCCGATATCATGGGCGGCACGGATGGCTCGTAGCGTTATGCCAAAAGGACTTCAAGGAAAAATATATTATTCCATCTCGGAAGTGGCCGAGATGGTGGGTGTCGTGCCCTATGTGCTACGTTTCTGGGAGAAGGAATTTCCCCACATAAAGCCAAGGAAAAATCGGGCCGGTAATCGCACGTACCAGGCCAAGGATATCCAGCGGATAATGCAGATCAAACGCCTGCTTTACGAACAGGGCTTTACTATCGAGGGAGCCCGCAATTTCCTCAAGAAGGAGGGTAAGCAGGTTACTGATGACACCTCGGCCGAAAAAACCCGCGAAATGCTGCACGGGATTCGACTCGAGTTGGAAGATATACTCAAACTTTTCCCTTGATTTATCATTGGTGTTAATTATTATCCGAACGGCTCGGGGCGTGGCGCAGCCTGGTAGCGCACTTGCTTGGGGTGCAAGTGGTCGGCCGTTCAAATCGGCTCGCCCCGACCAGTAAATTCCCTGCAAATTCAAAACGAACCTTGATGTGCGATGGTTTTTTCGGTCCATCGCATTTTGCTTTTAATGGCTGCGCCGCGCCGTCGCGATTGCGCCTGGTCCCAAGGGGCCAGGTGGGCGAAAGCCGGAGTGCCGCCGGCATGTCTATAGTGAAATCACAGGCTTATTTATATCAAGAACCTGGGGCTTTCGCCCGGGCCCCGCCTGCGGGGCCCGGCAATCGCGCAAACCGGGGCACGACAATGGAATACTCCATTGGCTCAAATTCCAGCCGATAATATTAAAGGCTTGTAATTGTCTATAGGATATGAAAATAGACCTGTAATATTCGGAGGCGCTTTATGTCAGTTATGATGGAGATTCTGGAATGGGTCGACATGGGCCCGACCGACATGATCCACCGCATTCCCGAAAAAGGCTCTCTCGATATCAAGGCCGGCGCGCAACTGATTGTCCGGGATTCGCAATCGGCTGTTTTCTTCAAATCCGGCAAGGGGTACGACGTCCTCGGCCCGGGAAGGCATACTCTGACATCGCTCAACGTGCCTATCCTGACCCGCACATTATCGTTGCCCTGGGGTTTTAAATCGCCCATCAGGTGCGAGGTTTATTTCATCAATCACAAGGTCTTCACCAACCTAAAATGGGGCACGCGCGACCCGGTAGCATTCCGTGACACGGAGCTGGGCCTGGTGCGCCTCCGGGGATACGGAGTCTACACCTGTCGGATTGTAGAGCCGCTTTTGTTCATCAACTCTCTCGTGGGACGAGAAGCCGCATTTTCCACTGATATTATCGCAGGTTATCTTCGCGACGTCATAGTCGCCAGAATTAATGATATTTTCGGCGAGCGACTCGATACCATCCTCGACTTGCCCAAGCGCTACGACGAGTTGAGCCGCGAGATAAAAGAGAAGATCGCCAATGAATTTGGCAAGTATGGGATGGAATTGATCGATTTTTATATCACCTCCATAACTCCGCCGGATGAGGTCCAGAAAATGATCGACGAGAAGTCCTCGATGGCGGCTGTCGGTGACCTCAATAAGTTCCTCAAATACTCTCTGGCCAAGGCGATGTCGTCGGGCTGTGATCCCGCGCAGGCGGGGGCCGGCATGGGGCTGGGGGCCGGTATCGGCTTGATGGTGCCTGCCATGTTATCCAACGCTTTTTCACCTGATGAACGAGATCTGAAATCCGAATCCCTGCCGACTATTACATGCCAGAAATGCGGCATCGATACGCCCCAGAATTCGCGCTATTGCTATAAGTGCGGCAACCCGATTGTCTCGGCGAATAAATGCCCCGAATGCGGTGTTGACCTTCCGCTGGAGGCAAATTTCTGTTTTGCCTGCGGGAAAAAGCTCGGCGAGAAACCGATTTGTCCGAAGTGCGACGCCAGGCTCACGCCGGGCTCGAAATTCTGCACCAACTGCGGCGAGCGTCTGGCAGGAAACAAATAAAAGTGATCGAATATGGCCGATTATAGGACCAGATTTAATTGCCCGGGTTGCGGCTCGCCTCTTTTGACACTTGAGGGCGCCATCAGCCTGCGATGCTCATTCTGTGGAATGGTCATGCGGATCGGGACGCCGGGCAGGATTCTGAAGTACTATTATGAAAGCAGCCTTGATACGTTCGCGTTGAAGTTCGCAGTTGAAAAGCATCTGAAGGACAATAGCCGTTTATCAAGCGTTGTAATAGAGGGGAGCCGCCTTTTTTTCCTGCCATTTTACCGTTTTCGGGGAATGTCTTATTCGCTCATATCCGAGAAAAAATATGAGGATAATGAAATCGAGCTCGACCAGACGGTCATTCCGAGTAAGACCATTTTTCATCAGAGATGCCGGCATTTCGATCTCACTATTCCGGCTTTTGAGAACAGGGCATTCGGCCTGGAGAGCCTCGGTATACGGCCGGAGGTTATCCCCTTAAATATCTTTTCCAGGGATATCTTACCCGCGGAGTCAGTCCCGGTGGATATCAATATCGGCCCGGATGATGCAAAAAGGACCGCTATGGGCATGTTCGCGTTTAACCTCGGTTTCGCCCTCGAGGGCAAAGAGCATGTCATCTCCGAGATGATAGGGGAGGGGCTTTCGATTATCTACTATCCGGTCTGGTCTCTTGCGGCCTCGGTTAGCGAGATGCCGGTTCACTATTTTATCGATGGCCTATCCAAGAGGGTTATCAACGAGACTTTGGAACCATTTGAATATCAATCGGAGAAAGCCAGCCTGACGCTTGGCGACCAATTCAAGCCGGCGCCACATCGATGCCCCAATTGTGGGGCGGATCTGCCCGTTTCCGAGGCCTCGCTTATTTATTATTGTTCGAATTGCCATAAATCGTATATTGTCGTCTCCGATGGTTACCGGCTTACTAAGACCAGATCGGCCCTGTTTGAACAAGGTAAGGGTTATTTCCCGTTCTGGCGTTTTCAATTCAGTGGCGGCAAGGGCGAAAATACGGTGGGCGATTTTGCAAAAATCCTCACCGGGGAAATCCCTTTGATAGCTAAAAACAAGGCCCAAAATGCATTTTATCTTTATGTGCCAGCGTTCAAGATGCCGGACCTTGACAACCTAACCACCCTCGCCATCCGTCTAAACCGCAGCCAGCCGATTCTGGAGCTTTCCGAAGATGAGATTACGACGGCCGCCGAGATGATTCTGCCCGAGGATGAAGCCCTGGAGCTGGCCAGATTCTATTGGCAGGTCATCCGCAGCAAATATCGATATTTAAATGTCAGTGCTTATGATTTCTCGAGGGGCAGTATTAAGGGTCAGGGTGATTTGATATGGCTTACTATGACCGATTCCACAACCCCCGCTCAATCTCGCGCAGGAAAGAGCTTTACCATTGCCCGCTGAACGACGTCTCGTAATCGATATCGGTACCAACTCGACCCTGGCGTTATTGGCCAGGATTGAAGGCAGCAATTTGGAGGTCATTTCCGATAAAAAGGCCACCACGCGCCTGGGCGAGGGATCAATGTCGACGGGGAGGCTCACTCAAGAAGCCATGCGGCGCACAGCGGCGGCGGTCGCGCGATCTGTGCGAGAATTGGAATGGGATAAGGCATATCTATTAGGGACTGAAGCCCTGAGATTGGCAGCAAATTCAGGTGATTTCATAGAAATCTTAAGATTGGAAACTGGCCTCGCTCTCAATATTATCTCTGGAAGCAAAGAGGCCGAACTGTCCTTTCTCGGCGCCATGTATAACCTGGATTTGTCAAATGATAATATTATTCTCATCGATGTTGGTGGCGGCTCGACGGAACTGGTCGCCGCATCGAATGAGAAGATCCTCGATTCCAAAAGCATCCCCATTGGCGCGCTCAAGCTCCTTGAATCGCTCCCCGACGATACCGAAGACCACTATGGCTATTACACCGGGCGGGGGATCGATTACCTGATGAACCCCCAGGCGGAACTTCAAAGCCTGGAAAATGCAGCCATAATCGCTACCGGGGGCACCATTACCTCTGCGGCAGCAGTTATCGCTGGCCTAAAAGAATATGATCCCACCCGCCTTAATGGAATCTGTTTGACAAGAGACCAATTATCAGGGCTTGCCCATAAATTTGAGCATGCCGAGCCAGCTCAGCGACAGGAGCTGATACCATTTGATCCTGACCGGGCCGAACTTATTTTGCCCGGCCTGGGAATATTTCTTGCCTTCTTGAGTATAATAGAGCGTGATTCACTCTTTGTTTCTACCGGAGGCTTGAGATTTGGAGCCGCGCTTTACCCCGAAAAAATACAATCTTAACGGCATTAACCCCTTTTTTATCTTTACTTTACATCGGAGGCCGCCTATTATTACTCGTTAATGCTTTTTGGGGTATCAATTTGAGCTAATAGGCGGCCCGATGCTTAGGAAATTTTATTTTATCGTAGCAATTTTATCTATATCGGTCGCTATTTCTTGCGAGAAAAAGGTCGTCGAGGTGCGGTATGCGCCGGTGTTATTTGACCTTATCGCGCCTGATTCGCTGGAAAAAGGATCGCTCGATTCCTCATATATTGCCATTGGCGCTTTTGATCCCGACGGACTGGATGATATCGATTCCGTTTATTATATGGTGACCAGGCCGGACAGCACCTCCAACGGCATTCGTTTCCTCATGCATGACGATGGAGCCAATGGAGATTCCACCGCAAACGATGGTTGCTACACTTATATTATTCCCTCACCGTTGCCCACGAGTCAATCCGGTGATTACACATTTACATTTTATGCCTATGATAAACAGGGAAATCGATCCAACACCCCGTCACAAATAATAACAGCCTATTAGAGGTCCTGATGAAGAAACTTCTCATTCTATTCCTGCCGCTCTTTCTCATGGCTCTGGCACATGCCGAAATCGAGATCACCGTCCAGGGTGGGCGAAGCGGCATGACATCGAACTCCGTGATCGATATCGACCACGATTCGACATCCATCTGGCTTGGCACCGGAGGAGGTGTCTCTGTTACGCGCGATAGCGGAGCCACATTGACCACTTATGGCTATGAACCCCTTCCCGCCGACGAGGTTTCAGCGCTATCTGCCAACGATAGGGCGGCCTGGACTGCCACATCTCACTCCCGCGAGTTTCAGGGTGATGAATTTCCGGAAGGCGATGGCATCTCGTTTAGCCGCGATGGCGGCCAGTCTTGGACTAATAGACAGCCAATGCAGGCTACGCGCGTCGGGATGCTTGCTTATGACTTGTCTCTTTACGATTCGCTTGTCTTCGGCGCCTGCTTTTACGGCGGCCTGATACGTTCCACCGATTGGGGTGTGACCTGGACCAACCTGTTTCCTACGCAATTGGATAAAGACACTTTGGGCAACAGCGTGAATACCGATTCGGCCGATTTCTATGGAAATATCTTTCGCAGTCTCGGCAATCGCTTCTTTTCCGTGAAAACCGATACCAGTGACTTTCCGGATTTTTTCTCGGTTTGGGGTGGCGCCGCCAAGGGAATATATAGATTCTTCTTCTACGCCGACACAATCACAGGCGCTTTCCATACTTATCCCGATTCGATAGAGCAATATGCCTTTTCGTTGTTAGACACTACCCTCGCTGATTCCCTCAAGCTTCCCGGAAATCACGTGGTGGCGCTGGGAATCAATTGGGTCGATACTGTCAAGACGGTCTGGGCCGCTTGTCGGCCGGTCGTATCGGGCGAGGAAAGACGAGTGGCCTACTCTACCAACGATGGCGCCACCTGGCACACTGCCAATATTATCGGCCCGTCAGATAATCCCGATGTCGAGGCCTGGGATTTCGCGTTCAACGGCGATACGGTTTATGTCGCCACAAGCTTCGGCCTCTATCAATCTGACGGCGATTACAGCTCCTGGATCCTTCTTTCAGGCATGCGTGATCCACAAAGGCAGACCTTTTACCAGGACAACGCCCCATTTTACGCTGTCGACGTCGTCGGTGATGTCGTCTGGGCTGGCGGCTCAGATGGCGCCGTGCGCCGATTTGATGGGGATTGGCGAGTTTTTCGGTCGCAACTCGACCCTGCCAGCCATTATGCTTATCCATCCCCGTTCTCTCCATATCATTCCACCAGGCAAGGCTCGACAATCCATTTCAGGCCGGATAGAGATACCGAGGCCTCGGTGAGGATCTACGATTTCAATCTCGAGCTGGTGAAAACGGTGGCAGTTGATCGTGATAGACTCGGCGGTGTCGAATCTGATGACATTGTCTGGGATGGCACCAACGACAAGGGCAAGATAGTCGCCAACGGAATTTATTTCTACCGCGTGGAGCTCGATTACGGCGAAGACCTCTGGGGAAAGGTTGTGGTGATTAAATGAAGAAGATCGCAGTCATAATATTGGCGCTCGCTTTCTTAGCTACCCATGCCGTGGCCGACGAGGGAGATGCCGGCTACTCAGGTGCCTTCATGCGAAGCGGTGTCGGGGCCAGGCCGCTGGGAATGGGCGGAGCCTTCACGGCCATCGGGGAGGGGCCCGAGGCCACCTATTTCAACCCCGCCGGTTTGGGTTTCGACATGAGACTGGGGGTCAGCCTCAGCTACAAGGCCCTCTCGCTGGATCGGCACGTGGGCCACATTGCCGTATCATTTCCAATCAGGAGCGAGGCTGTCATGGCCGCCAGTTGGGTCAATGCCGGCGTTTCGGATATAGTTGGGCGCGGCTCGTCGCAGCAGATTATCGGCGAGGTTAACAACAATCAGAACGCTTTCACGTTGTCATTCGCCAAGGCGATCGACAGCTCAATCGCATTCGGTGCCAGCCTTCGATATCTGCAGGAGAAGCTCGACAATCTCGATGTTTTCACAATCGGTGTCGATGTCGGTTTCTTATTTCGATACAGGCAATTGATTTCTCTTGGCGGCGTGGTTCAGAATCTAGGATCCACCTACAGGTGGGATACCAATGCCTACTGGGGCGAGGGTACGACTTACGAGGAAAGATTCCCGGTATTATTCAAATTTGGATTGGCGGGCAGCCTGCTTGACGGCAGGGTCATCCCGGCGGTCGATTTGGAAAAAAGCGATAAAACGCGGACGCTGTTCAGGGTCGGGGCCGAGTACTGGTTCACCAGGAAAGTTATCCAACTCGTGGAAGACGAATACGAGGAGGGCAGATTTAACGAAGTCGAGATGTATAAGCGTTGGGCCGGCCTGAGAATCGGAATCGACCGGGGCAGCCCCACTTTTGGTGGCTCGCTGGCATACCTCAGGGGGAATCTGTCAGCCACTATTGAGTATGCATATTTAATTGGCCAACATGGCACTTCTGACGGACACCTTTTTACTTTGAAAATGGGATTCTAATGATGTGGAAATCAGCGATCGCGATTACCATTATTTTCATGAGCTACGGCATATCATTCGCGCAATCCGAATCCAGCTCATTCCTCTTCTTGCTAATCGGCTCGGGATCTCGTGCCGCAGCCATGGGGGAGGCTTATACTGCCGTTGCTGGCGATGCTGGGGCGCCTTATTTCAACCCTGCCTCGGCGGCAAATATGCAAAATAGTGAAATTTCACTCATGCATATCTCTTATCTCACCGATGCCTCTATGGAGCATGTTTCAGCCGTCACCCGCTCAGGCCATATCCGGCTCGGCCTCGGCCTCTACCTTGGTCAAACCACTGACATCCAGCGTCGGGGATTAAGCCCCTCCGATGACCCCCTCGGCACATTCAACGATCACAATTTCACATTTGCTGTCTTTTGGGCACGGCCATTTGGAGATAGACTGGCGATTGGCAATACGCTTAAGTGGGCATATCAGAAGCTCGATATCGAAAGCGCCTCGGCTTTCGCCGCCGACCTGGGCGCAACCTACACGGTCCTGCCAGAGGTTGACCTGGGCGCATCGATTCGGAATTTGGGTACGCGGCCGAAATTTGTGGATAAGCCTTTCGACCTGCCCCGCGAGCTTCGTTTGGGGGCCTCTTACGCACCTATTGAGGATTCGCGCCTGCAAGGATTAACAATCTCCGGCGATTTTGTAATCCCGCACTGGGGAAACAAGAGCAACAAATTCAATCTTGGAAGCGAATACATTTATCAAGACCTGTTTTCCCTTCGCGCCGGCTATGGTATCAACTACGACTCACGCGGTTTCTCCATCGGTGGGGGGATATCCTATAGGGTTTATTTCTTCGATTATGCCTATATACCCTCCAAAAATGATTTCAACGATACGCACCGTTTGACCTTGCGCATACGGCTGTAATCTTTCCCATGCCTGGTGGGCTCTGACAATAAGTAAATATCAAGCTTCAAAAGTTCTCATCAAGTTGCGCTTAAACTGTCCTGTTACGCGTTGAGAAATGACGCTTCTTGCCTTTCGCATAAGGGAGAGGCCGCGTATTTCCTGCGGACCCGGCTTTCCTCAATCGACGCCGAGTCCTTGGCATACCACGGATTGTGTGACAACTTCTGAAGTCCCAAAAAATATTTCACCTTGACGGCGCAAGCGTAATAAAATCCAAATAGTCGTTACAAACTTTTTCACTTGCTCAATGCATTCCTATTGATACATTTAGGCCAGCAAAATACTGATCAATTCGCAAAAAAGGAGTTGGAGATGGCTAAATACAAGATCGCCTGGATGCCTGGCGATGGTGTTGGTAACGATGTCCTGGACGCCGCCAGAATCGTATTGGATAAAATTAAACTCGATGCTGAATATGTTCCCGCGGAGATAGGTTGGGAGAACTGGCGCAAGGAGGGCAATCCTCTCCCGGATCGCACCATCAATATCCTCAAGAATACGACGTGCGCCCTTTTCGGCGCCATCACCTCCAAGCCCAAGGAGGAGGCCGAGGCCGAGCTCGCTACAGAGTTGCGAGGGAAGGGTATCGCTTATGCCTCGCCCATCGTGAAACTCCGCCAGATGTTCGATTTACGGACGAATCTTCGGCCGTGCAAGGCATATCCTGGAAATCCACTGAATTACCGCGATGATATCGATTTGACCGTATTCCGAGAGAACACCGAGGACCTATATTCAGGGGTCGAATTCTTTCCCGTGCCCGATGATTTCCGGCAGGTGACGGAGAAGAACAACGCCAAGATGAAACGCTTTTCGAACACCCCGGCCAATGAGCTGGCAATATCGCTTCGCATCATCACCAAGAGAGCCAGCCGCAACATCGTCACGGACGCTTTCGAATACGCCAAGAAATACGGTAAGCCGAGTGTCACAGTAGTGGAGAAACCCAATGTGCTTCGGGAGACGTCAGGGCTTTTCGTTCGCACGGCCCGCGAGGTAGCCAAAAACTATCCGGATATTCGGTTTTATGAGGCCAATATCGATGCCATGTGCATGTGGCTCGTAAAGAACCCGCAGGATTACTCGGTACTCGTGACATCGAACATGTTCGGCGATATCATCTCCGACCTGGCAGCGCAGTTGGTCGGCGGCCTGGGATTTGCCAGCTCCGGCAATATCGGCGACAACTATGCGGTTTTCGAACCCACGCACGGCAGCGCCCCCAAATATTCCGGCATGTACAAGGTCAATCCCATGGCTACTCTCTTGACTGTCAAGCTCATGCTCGATTGGCTTGGGGAAATTGCTCATGCCGAATGCCTTGAGAACGCCATCGCCACCGTTATCCGCGAGGGGAAAATCCGCACGTATGATATGGGTGGCAAAAACACCACGCTGGAAATTGCGCAGGCTGTGGCGGGAAAGATGTAGGCAGGCAGTATTTTTAATAATAGCCGGGGCTTCCAAGCCCCGGTCAAATGACTCGGGGACCCCTGTTTACCCCTGCCGAGCCTTAGGCGAGTGCGGGGTGGTCCCCGGTTTTTTATTGAAGGGGCATATGTGTCGGGTCTGGGGCCCGACACCACGATTGATTTCCATAGAGGCACGGCATGCCGTGCCTCTACACAATATACACGCACTAATGCATCGGGGCGTTCAATTGAACGCCCCTACATTTATGCACCCAAATTCCGTTTTATTTGTATCGTGAGGCGGAAGCTATTGCCCTCGCTTACCCACCGTCGCGACAACCATATTGTCGGTATCGAAGTAAACCTCCGCCACGCTCTTGACATCCGCTGGTTTGACCTTGCGCACTTTGGTAAGGTAGTCGTTTTCGTAATCGTACCCCACGCCGAGGAATTGGTTCTTGCACATGTAGAACGCCTGGTTGATTCGAGAGGCTCGTGCCAGAAGCATCGAGCCCCATGTCGAATTCTGCGCCTTTTGAAGCTCCTTCTCGGATGGGATCTCAGTTCTGATACTATTGATCTGTTCCACCATCCCCCTTTGGGCGATCTCCATGTTTTTAAAGCCGGTGCCCATGTCGGCTACGGCCCAACCATAATCCGGCATGAATTCCACACCCATGCCAATTGAATAGGCCAAGCCCTGTTTTTCCCGAAGGTTCAGGCCCATGCGAGATGATATTATGGTCGAGGCCATATGGATGGCGGGGGCGTCCGGCGATTTTAGGCCCGGCGTGATCATTCCCATGTAGATATAAACCTGTTCCTTATTCATCTCCTGATGTGCCATAATGATTCCTTTGGGCTTTTCGACCGCGCCCGCGCCGACATAGGCAGAGCTATCCTTAGGCATCATCCCGAATGTCGAATAGATCCACTCCTTGACAATTTTCGGGTCAAGGTTGGTGGCCACCGCCACGATCATGTTGTTCGGGGCGTAGAAATGCTTGTGGTGGGCGATCAGGTCCTCGCGCATGAATGAACCCACCGTCTCCATCGAGCCCATGACCGGGTTGCTGAACGGATGTCCTTTGAACAGGTTCCTATACAAAAGGTCCCTGCAAACCTGATAGGTTGAACCCGATGACATTCCCAGAATCCCCATGGCCTTCTTTTTGGTCTTGCCAATTTCGGCTTCCGGGAAATCGGCTTTGGCTACAATGCTGAAGAGCAACCTTGTGCCCTGCTCGGCGTATTCGTCTATTGTTTCGAACTTGATGAACGAGAACGAGCGAGAAGTGTACCTGTCGTCGTATGGAATATATGGATTGTCGTTCGTGGTCAGCTCTGCGCCGATATCATCGAGCATGTTTTGTATCTGCTCGGCGTTCATGCTATCGGCCCCCAGCGCCAGCATGCGATTGACAAAATCTGTGATTCCCGCCTTGCCCTCCGGCTCGTTGGCCGCCCGGTTCTTACCCAATATATTAATTGCAAAAACACGGCTATCCGGGTTATGGCTGATGATGAGGTCGAGGCCGTTGGGGAGCACCTCGTGCGCGAATTTGCTATATCTAATATTGGCCTGCGCCTGCAAATCGAATGTCATCCCGGCAATCCAAATCACAAATGCGGCCATTATGGCCAGGCCAGGGCAGTTGAACGCGCATGACTTTTTCATCATTCCACCTCCGGCGCCGGCTCTAATGCACAAGCGACATATTTGGGGTCGATAAAATACTTGGCTGCTATCGATGCCACCTGCTCGGGTTTTACCGCCGAGAGGTTATCAACGTAATTCTCGAGAAAATCGTATCCGCAAGTCGCCAGGTAGGGCGCTTTCATAATACCATAATAATGCAGTTTCTCCTCCAGCCTGATCTCATTAACCTTGTTTGGCACCACCACACGGCGGATATCCTGTTCGCTAAACCGATAAGCAGGCAGCCCCTGCAGCACCTCGAGCGTTTTCTTTAAAATCGGTTCGACGTTTTCGGGTTTATCCGTCCTAACAGAGACGTTCATAAGGCTGAACTCTTTCTGAATTTCCAGGTTGACTGAAACCTCGCTTGCCAGCGGGCTCTCACCGGCGGTCAAAGCCTGTGATAGAGGCGATGATTCGCCGGAATTGAGATATTGGCTCAGGACATCAAAGGCATAGAAATCCGGCTGGCTGTAGATTGGCGCCGGAAAAGATATCTGAATATAGGTATTGTTGGCGTGGGGATATCGCTTAATCTTAATCTCGGATCCAAATGGAATTGAGATCTGAAAATCGGGCGATATCGGCATAGCTCCCTTCGGAGGCTTGCCGAAATATCGTTCGACCAGCTTCTTCATCTCCGGCGTTTCAAAATCGCCGATTATGAGCGCCGTCATATTATTGGGGATATAATATTCCTTGTAGTAGCGAATTACCTCGTCGCGAGTCACGCTGCGGATTGTGCTCGCATACCCGATAACCGGCCGCTCGTATGGTGTTCCAGCAAAAACCACTGAATTGAAAAAATCCTGGGCGACATTTTCCGTATTGTCGTTATCCTTGCTGATCTCCTCGACCACGATATCTCTCTCCTTCGGGAACTCCGCTTCGGGCAGAATCGAGTTGAAAAGCTGGTCCGCCTGGATATCGAGACCAAATTCGATAAACTCTCTGGGCATTACTATTAAGTATCCGGTCATCTCTTGCTCGGTGAATGCGTTGATGTAACCCCCGTGGTCCTTGATCCCCTCGTTAAGTTCCTCCCGTGTACGTTTCTCGGTGCCGTTGAACAGCATGTGCTCGAGAAGGTGCGTGAATCCATTGTTTTGAACGGTTTCGAATTTGCTTCCAGCCCTGACCACCACCACGGATGAAACCAGCGGTGAGGCGTGATTTTCCTTGAGGATAACCTGCATACCGTTGGATAATGTGTAAATGGTGGTATCGGTGGCGGCAGCGGCAGATACCAAGATGAATATCGACAAGGCCGCCGAAACAAATGCTTTCATCCTTCCTCCATTTTGATCGGAATTAGGTTAATTGGGGGTAATTAGATTTTATGGGTGCGGAATGTCAAGGATGAACTTGCCGGTATATCCGGGAGTGCCGGATGGGGCCTGGCTGGCTACAATCCTATATCTGCGTAAAGCTGGTAGAAGCCGGTCATTTCGAGCTTGTCCTTGATCTCGATCGTCAGCTCCAGTATATCGGCGGCATCGAGCTTATTGGTCGATTTGGCGCAATTCGAGATAAAAAGATTAGCCCAGTGCGCGAACCCCTGCAAAAGATCGTCACCCTTATGCGGAGGATACCCCTTTATCAGGTACGCGACACCATTATTATCTACCGTGAGGGTTGAGAGAAACTGGTATGTTTCCACCAGCTTGTCCTTGGCGTTTCTCAAATGTTTCGTGACGAGATAGGCTCCGATTTTCTGCTGCGCGTTGGAGGCCAGAATATTGACAGCCTTGAGCAGAAATTCGAAACTGGCGTTGGAACCGTCGGAATTGACGATTCCACCGTCGTGTACCTCGGCTCTGGCGAATCGACGGCAAATCGCCGACACGGCCTCCTTGCAAATCGAATTTAGCAGGTCGAAATCGAGCTCGAAACGTCCCAGAACCAGTACCACGGCCTCGGGGCGATTGTAGAGGCGTCCCTTGCCATTTTCGAAAAAGAAATCAATAATTATATTTCTCTCGAGCATCCGCCCCAGGTTCAATGTCGGTATGGCGAAGCTCTTTACGATTTCAGCGTCGTAAGTCGATGGAAGCAGCTGGTAAGTCAGGGCTCTTTTTTTGTCGATTGCAAGCGCGCCCCAGACGCCCGGCACTGACCTGATTGTAGATAGGATTTTGTTCATTCCTTTATTGCCTCGCTTAATACCATCCGGATATCGGCATCGGGCTTCAGCGTCAGTATGAATGGTTTGCCCTCGCTCTTGGCCAGGATGAATTTCCCCTGGTCGGATATCATGGCTGCAATCTTCAGAGGTCCCATTTTTGTGGAAAGGGTCACAGCGTCGGCTATGTCCATTATATACTTCGATTGAACATAAATCGCGTGCGCATTTGGCGAATTCAATTTTTCTTCCACATCGGTTACTGACGAAACCCCCGGTACCAATGCCAGCCTGTCAATCGCCGATATTTTTATAGAGCGCGTCTGCTTTATGAAATCGGCGCCGCTGGTTTGCATTTTCTTGGCCAGGTTTTGATGCTGTGTGGTGACCGCCGCCTCAGCCAGCCTCAATTCCTCGTCGTTCTCTATCTGGCTGTCGTAGGTGCGCTCTACCTTGTGGATAATTTGCCCGTCCAGGGCTACCGAGGTTACGATACGCGATCTTGGTTTTGCTATGAACTCGGTTTGCAGAATGAAATTTTTATTCAACGCCCTTACGGACGATGTTCTCCCAGCAGGTACTCGTGTCATTATACTCCTCCTGCTAAGATATATCGGCTGCTTGACTTAGAATTTTATCGGGCCTCAGCAAGAGTCGAAATTTGATTTTATAACAGGATCACAAGGGTGATTATCGCTAAGATTATTAATATCAATAAGATAATGACATTCCTCACGAAATATGGCCTGAGGAATACTATCCCGAAAAGCGGCGATAAGGTCTGGGCGTGACCGCTCTTGCCATCGAGTATTCCCTCGATAATTTTAAGCGCCTCCAGGGCCATGACTTTCATGGAGGCCTCCCCAAATTCCTCGGCTGCGAATGCGGGGGAGCCATAGTATCCGCAATTCGGGCTTTTATCTTTTTTATCGGGCATTATGCCAGGGAGGTTCCTATATTCGGGTTTTACCAACTCAGGTCTTAAAAGCAGCATCATCGAGGTTTCCCACCAACCGCCGTGCAAATCCATCTTGAGGAGTGCCTTGCGTTCCTCTGGTATAGGATTTGCCATCAGGTTCGAAATCTGGTCGATAAATTCACCCTTGAGGAATCTGATCGCCAAGCCGCCGGAAAGGTTGTGCATCTGCATTTTATGCCTCCGCGAAACCTTCAGGCAGGCCGATTCTATAGCCACGATATGCTTTGGCGAGCCATGGCCCGATAAGACAAATATATATTTGAATCCCCATGTTGCCATCGACTCGCCGAAATGGTATATCATCTTGAAAATCGAGACGGCATCCGTTTTCACCGAACCGGGAAGACGGTACACACTGGCGCCAAGAGGAATCCCGGGGAAAATTATGGCCCCATGATCGGGCCTTTTTTCGATGATCAACCCTGCTATCCGCTGGGCAAAATAGACAGCGTTGAAATAATCCACCCCCAAAGGTAGATGCGAGCCGTGGGCTTCGAGAGGCGAAACCGGCAGAATAATCACTGTCCGTTGGCGGTCAAGCGATGCGAATTCGACAGAGGATAGTTCCTCCATCCGCATTATTTTTCCGGGCATTGATTAAAGGCTACAAAAGCTCGCGTTTGGAGTCAAGAAGTAATTGACAAGTCGGCAGATCGGCTATTTTAATAATCTTATGACTTTCCGGTCCAAGTTGGCCAGCGTCATATTTATGGTTGGCCTTATTCCCAGCCTGCTTATCATTATCATTTCGGCATACCTGCTGACATCGAGCATAAACAATATTGCTTCTGCCGGTTTGGAGGCCAGCCTCATTTCCGCCGAGGAATTAGTCGATGACTCCCAACGGGCGATAGGCCTTTTGCTGGAGGCGCGCCTTGCGGGCCAGCCATCATGGCGCGATATATCCGGCTGCAAGGAGTGGTTGGAACGAAACCGGCTCGACCTGGCCTTTGAATTCAATGGTGATGAAGGCTTCGTAGCCTCTTCAGATTCCATCCATATTGATGCTGAGTTTCTTCCGGGGCGCCTGCATTTGAAACCTGGCACTTCGCTTGTCGCGGTCGATACGCTTGATTTTCTAATCTACTCGTCGATTGATCTGGAATCAATCAGAGGGTGCGGTATTCTCCTGCCACCGAGGTATAGCATAAAGGGGAAAACCATATCGCGGGCAAATTCGGTCGCGGCCAGCCTGGGCATATGGAAATCCTTTTATCTCCGACTCCTCATAATTATTACTGCGGCGGCAATTGCCTTATCCATCGCACTGGCGATCATTCTTTCCGGTGTAGTGAGCCGTCACCTGGCGCGGCCTCTCGCCGAGCTTTCGCGCGGCGCCAAATTTGTCGGCGAAGGCAATCTCGATTACAGGGTGGCCATGGCGGGCCGCGATGAGTTTGCGGCATTGGGCGAGTCTTTCAATAATATGGCGAGCGAAATTAAGGCTAATCAGCAGAAGCTACTGGAGGTAGAAAGGCTGGCGGCCTGGCGAGAGGTGGCTCGAAGGATTGCCCACGAGATCAATAACCCACTCACGCCGATTTTTGTTCAGCTATATCGCCTCGAACAGGAATCCGCCATATATCCGAATTCCGGCAGTAGTCAGGAGATTATCGCCGCTATCAAGGCGCAATTACACTCTTTGCGGGAACTCGCGCGTCAATTTTCAACCTTCGCAAAAGAACCGGATCTCAAGTTGATTAAATGCTCACTTGTGAGCATCATAGAAGATGTCATCAGGGCCTACGATATGAGAGCCTCGATGAAAATAAATATAAAAATGGAATCCCCGGTACCGGACCTTAATCTCGATCCCCAAATGATGAGCCGGGTCATGGCCAATCTCCTGAAAAACTCACACGAGGCCATGGCGCAAGGGGGAGAGGTTGAAATCAAGATAGGATGCTTGGAAGATAGTGTCAGGGTATTCATTCGGGATAATGGTCCGGGCTTCCCGGCCAAGAAGCTGGCGCGTATTGATCAACCCTACATAACCTCAAAGCTGACCGGAACCGGCCTGGGCATGGTGATCGCAAAAAAGATCATCGAGGAGCATCGCGGCTCAATAGAATTTTACAATGATAGCGGGGCCATAATTCAAATCCTATTGCCCAAAGACTGAGGGAATAAAAAGGGCGAGCCCGGGTTCGCCCCAAATGAAATTCGGGCCGTTAATTACCGCGCCATAGGCGGACAACTCGGGCAGGATGTTATTCCCGGACCGCCCCAGAAGAAACCAACCATATAACTGATATCCACACCATTAAATACACAGTTGCCGTTGACATCGCCGGCCGCGTAGAAAGGATAGGCAGGCACATCGGGACGGCAATCGCAGATATTCGGCGGTGCAGCGCCGCCCTTGAAATAAGTAACGGCGAATGTGACATCCAACCCATTCGCGACACCATTGCCATTAATATCTCCGGGCAGATAGGGACAGCCCGAGATGCCATTAATGAACAGTGTGAAAATCTGGTCGCTCATTCTCTGGGGGGCATGTCCATTGTCGGCGACAACCTTCCAGTAGAGAAGCGTATCGTCCTGCAGGGGCACCGGGCAATCCCAGCTTGTATCGGCAATGGGATCTGAAATTGTCGCATCGATAAATTCCGGCGACGTGCTTACGTAAACCTGATAGTTGATCTGATACCCGGAATCCGGATCGGCGCTCGAGGACCAGATGAATTGCGGATTGGTAGTGCCGATTGTGTCCTGGTTTTCCGGGGCAATCAAGTTAAAATGATTCACCGTGTAAACCATCGATGACAGAGTGCGTTTGGCTCCCTGCAAAATTCGGCGGCCCGTATCTGATTGAACGAACACGACTATTTCGCAATTGCCCCAATTCAGTGGTGCTGGGCAATTGAAGGACTGCGTGAATTGCAGAATTTGTCCTCTCTGTATTGTCAATGGTGTCCCGGCTGTGCCGGGGATCATGTCACGAAACGTTTGCTCGTGCCATTGGGTCCCATTTGGCGCCGACCAGTATATTCTCGATTCGATGAGCCCCACTCGAAGCTTGAGGTTGGTATTAGTGATTTGATCGGTGGCCGCAACCGTAATCCTGAGCTGCCCGGTGCGGGGTGTGGGATCAAAATCTCCCTCTATCTGGATATCGAGCGGGGCGCTGAGAGCCATCTCGTTTCGTATCCTGGTGCCATACAGGCCGGTATTATAGCCGGCGTCGATATTGCCATCGACGAACAGGTGCGGCGAGTAGTTATTGCCGTAATAATTATTACGCGCCATGTTTTCGGTAATATTGTATTGATAGTATGGATCGCTCGTGGATGGGTAGTACCAATGGTAACGGATCAGGACCAGACTATCGGTATATAGATTAGCCAACTGATCTAAGACCAGATCAGCATTGTAGCATGACGGTCACGAGGTGTTGGTGATAAATTCGGCGACAACTATTCTCTCCGTGGCCAAGCCCTGCGACAATGGCAAAAGGCCTATTAATGCGATTAGCAGCAGGCTGAACCTTCTCATGCGAATCTCCTTTTGATGGCGGCTATGAATGCAAGAAGCTGCGAATTAATAGCAGGCAGACTTATAAAATCATGTGGGCGACATGCAGTATGCCCAAAAACCAACCCGAATCCCCTTGAATGATGGTTGCAAGTAAACGCCTTGCCAAAACAACTCCGCACTCGGAACATCAATTACTACGCCTAATTGATAACAAATACGGCTTGGTTGTCAAGGATTAAATAGGGAGGAGTTCCCCCGACTGTTAGAATTATGATTGCTGCCTCGACAAGATATCAAGCCGATCAATAACCGCATTCCAGGGGGATTGGCCTAAATTTGCGAGGGGAATCATGCCAAATAAGCCAACAAGATATTCGTGGGTCGACGAATCCTATCGTACACTGCTTCCCAGCAAGTCGTTCAACTGGGCATGTGCCATGAAAGATTGAACCTTGACTATCCGTTCGGTTCGAGTAACTGTCAGATTCTCAAGGGCTGCGTGCCCGGGAGCGTTTCTCGGCAAGAGGCCCGCCAGGCTTCCACCAGCTTGCAGAACGCTGGTAACGACCATGGCATTGTTGCCGCTGTCCATGCCGAGATACCCTTCGAGAAGATAATTCCCCGATCCTCTGATAATGGACAGAGCCGTTTCATCGACGTTGTCGACATATCCGATGGCCGTGCGAATCATCGCAGATTGCTGCTCGCCGATATCATCCTTTATCATTTGACGAAGATCCTCGTTCACCTTTATGAAGGCGCTGGCCATGACCTGATCGTTCTCAAAAAAGGCAAGCGAAATGTCCTGAAAGACTCCCATAGATTCAATTCCCGTCATTTTGTCGCCGACGACATCGAGCACGCCCTTCATGCTATCCTCCGACCCAGCTATCAAGAGTCTGTCGTTGCCAAGCTTGGCCAGGTATTCCCGGCCCGTCGCATTTCTAAGGTAAGTTTCGCCCGTTGACCACCAGAGTAGCTTCTTATTGGCGTGCTTTTCCTCCCGCCAACCGCTCGATTTCACCCGCCTGTATTTGGCCGATGGATCAAAGGCGCCCTTGATGATCATGGCAGCGGGGGCAGGGAGATTATCATAGGCGCCGTGGCTGGCATTATCCATCCAGGCCGGATCATAAGGCATAAATATAGCCGCGTATTCAACCTGCTTAAGCGATATGTCCAGGAGGTCAAGGTAGTGCCCCACTAATTGGCTCTGGGATAAAAGGTTCGAGAATTGCGCGTCGTCGGATATCAATTGCGGCCTGAGCCAGAGTATGACCTCGGTATTTTGAGGCAATGCCTGGTCGAGCCCGGCCGCGCTAAGCGCGATCGGCGGAAAGGTCAATAGCGCCATAATGGCGAAGGCGATCAAGGCATTTCTCGGGAAATTGACCATTTTGTTCTCCTGGTTCGTATTTTTTCCAAAATGCAATCTCAGTCATTATTGCTCCATTGTCAAATAGAGAATTTTCGCGCCGGAGATGGAATGTCCCAAAACAAAAGCAGGAAGCTATCCCCCCGAAAGCGCTTCCTGCCCTGTCCCCCTTTATGGTTTTTTTATGCCTCAGGATGGAAGGGAATTTGCCCGACATCCCGAGGCATAAGTCTACTTACCAGATCCCCAGCACGTCCTTGGCGTAGTCGGTCGCCATCTCGACTGGATCCCAAGGCGGGTCCCAGACCAATTCCACGTCGGCATTTCTGACGCCCTTGACCTCTCTTGCCGCCCTTTCTACGTCGGCGATCAAGGTCGGTCCGTAAGGACAGCCGGGCGTGGTCAAAGTCATCCTGATGACAACGTCTCTATCCTCTATGATAGTAATATCATAAACCAGTCCCAGGTCCACGACCCCCAGCCTGACCTCCGGGTCCTCGACCTCAGATATCCTGGCCATTATTTTTTCCCTGGTGGGCATATACTCACTCCGTCGAGGTAACGATTGCCTCAACTCCCTTTTCCAGAGCCTCGATACCGTCAACCAGCGTCGTCCAAGAGAGCAGGGCGCACTTGATTCTCACGGGGAAGTTTTTCACCCCGGACAGGGCCTCCAGATCACCCATTTCCACATCTTCCGGCAACGGCTCGCCTTTCAATATGGCCTTGACCGCCGCCGCGATCCGTTTGACTTCAGGAAGGGATTTCCCCTTGATGGCGTCCGCCAGCATGCTGCCCGAAGCCACCGAGATGGCGCACCCCATGCAATCCACCGAAACGTCATCCACTCTGTCGTCATTAAGCTTCAGTGACAATTCGATCTCATCGCCGCAAACCGGGTTCTGCCCCTCATTGCGAACATCGGCGTCCTCGAGCTTCTTTCGCCCCCGCGGATACCGGTAGTGGTCCATGATGATGTCGCGATAAAGTTCGTCCAACGGTTCAGGCACTGCCGAAAAACCTCCTGGCCGCCCCCAGGGCCTCGATTAGTCGGTCGATATCGTCTTTCGTATTGTAAATGTAGAAACTGGCCCGAGCGGTCGCTACCACGCCCAAGCGCCTCATCAACGGCTGGGCGCAGTGATGCCCGGCCCGGATCGCGACGCCATGAGCATCCAATATGGTCGCCAAATCGTGCGGATGAATATTCTCATCGAGGAACGATACCGCTCCCCCGCGGTCCTCTGTCGCCGTCGGGCCGAATATCTTTATGGAACCCAGGCTATTCAGCCTTTCCATCGCGTAGGCGGTCAGTTCAATTTCATGTCTCCTGACATTGTCCATTCCAAGTCCCAAGAGGTATTCCAGAGCCGGCGCGAAAGCCACTGCGCCCCCGATGTTCGGTGTTCCGGCCTCGAATTTCCACGGCAGGTCGTTCCATGTCGCCGAATCGAAATGCACCTCGCGGATCATATCGCCACCGTAGATGAATGGCTCCATCTCGTCTAAAATGTGCTCTCTGCCATAGAGAACGCCAATCCCGGTTGGCCCCAGCATCTTATGCGCCGAAAACGCGACGAAATCGGCGTCGATCTCTTTCACATTCACCGGCATGTGCGGGATACTCTGGGCGGCGTCTATCAGCGCCAGCGCGCCGCGCCGATGCGCCAATTCGATGATTTCTTCAATCGGGTTAATCGTTCCCAGCACGTTTGACATGTGCGTTACCGCCACAATTTTTGTGGCAGAGGAAACGATGTCTTTCAGGTCTCTCAAATCGAGATGCCCCTGGCTGTCTATCGGAATAAACTTAAGCTCGGCGCCGGTTTTTCGGGAAAGCGCAATCCAGGGCACCAGGTTGGCGTGATGCTCCATCTCAGTTAGGACAATCCTGTCACCGGCCTTTAAGTTGCTTCTGCCCCAACTATAGGCCACGAGGTTGATTGCCTCGGTGCAGTTGCGCGTGAAAATAATCTCTTGAGTCTTGACACCGCCTGTAAAATTGGCCACCTTTTGGCGAGAGTTTTCCAATGCCGCCGTCGCCTCCTCGGCCAGAGTGTGCATGCCCCGATGCACATTGGCGTTGTGATTGCGGTAGTAAGTGTCGATCGCCTGGATCACCGATTGCGGCTTTTGCGTGGTAGCGGCGTTATCGAGGTAGACCAGCCTCTTGCCGTGAATCTTCCTTGATAGGATCGGAAAGTCGGCCCTGATTATCTTTGGGTCAAACCCGGCGGCAACTTCAGCCCCTGCAATTGACAGATCGTTTCTTTCCTCTACCTTCATCCGAAAATCCTTTATGCCGGCACAGCGACATGAACCTCGCCGTCGACTATCTTGACCTCATGTGTTTCAACCCCAAATACCGCCGGCATGCGCGTCACCTCGCCGGTCTTCAGATCGAACCGGGCGCCGTGACGCGGGCATTGGATCTGCCCTTTGATGATGTTCCCCTCGCTCAGGTCACCGCCATCGTGCGTGCAGATGTCATCGACCGCATAGATAACACTCTCGTATTTGGCGACCGCGATCGGTCGTCCATTGACCTCGAATGACCGAACCTCCCCCTCGGGGATTTCGGCCTCGGCGCAAATCCTAGTGTACTCCTCTACCATTTCCTTCACCATCCAATCTATTATGAACGAGTTCCCTCAGGATGCCCGCTATATCCCCGGGCATCTGGCTCAACGTGGGTTCGATATATCCGGTAACGATCGCCTGGACCGCCTCTGATTCGGAATAGCCCCGGCTTCTCAAATAAAACACCTGTTCGGGATCGATCGGCCCCATTGTGGCGCCATGAGTACAACGCACCTGGTCGGTCATGATCTCCAGCTCCGGAATCGATTCTGCCCGGGTGCCCCGGTTTAACAACAGGTTGCGGTTCTCCTGGTAGGCCTCGCAATTTATAGTATCCTTCTCCACGCGGATCAAACCGGTATAGGCCGACATCGATTTATCCCGCAGGACAACTTTGAAATCAAGATTCGAAAACGATTCGCTGGCCCGATGATTTTGCACGGTGTGATAATCGAAATGTTGCTTGCCGTTTCCGAAAATCACGCCCGACATCCGGCTGTTGGCGCCGCGACCGTTTAGAATTGTCCCGGCGTTGACCTTCGTCACGGCGGCGCCCACGCTGCCGAAAATCGAGTGCAGGTTCGCATTCTGTCCAATCTGCGCCCGCTCCGTGATATACGGCCGGGAATCCTCCCCGAGCCGCTGAATATTTACGTACCGCACATTGGCCGAGTCGCCTGCGAAAATTTCAACCGCGGAGTTGGTCACCATCCCCATACCCCGGCAATGGCAGGCATAATCATCGATAATAGTCGCCTGGGCGTTCTCGCCGACCACCACCAGGAGCCGCTGTATAGTGTATTGCCCCGTGGGATGCCGGTGCATGTAAATCGGCTTATCAATAACGGCATTTTTCGGGATGTACAAGAACAGGCCGTTATTCCAGAGCGCCATGTTGAACCCCTCGTGCTTGCCAAACTCAGGCCCAACCAGCTTCCCGAAATACGGCTTGGCTATATCCTCATGCTCCCTCAGGGCGGCGAAGAGGTCCTTGAAAATGACGCCGGAGCCCCCCAGTTCCGGAGTCATCTGCGTAAACGTCCTGAGGTCACTGCGGTTATAGCCGAAGGCCGCATATTCGGGTTTCATCGCTTTGAGCTCCTGCGGCATGTCGTCGGGTGATACCGGGAGCCAGTCAAACATCTGCTCGGGGTTCTCGATCACGAACAGGTTGGGATCGGTGTAGCGCCAGACATTGGAGGCGCGGTTCGGCGGGGGAGAGGCATTGTAATGCTTCCAGCCCGCCTTTCGAAGATCGTAGAACCACTGCGGTTCGAATTTATCTATCGGTCGGAAACCGACACTCCCGGCCAACATTGAGTCGAAATCCATAAGCTCCTTATCCAACTGAACCCTCCATCTCAAGCTCGATCAGTCTGTTCAATTCAACCGCGTATTCCATCGGAAGCTCTTTCGTGAATGGCTCGATAAAGCCGTTGATGATGAGAAGCCTTGCCTCATCCTCGGTCAGCCCGCGGCTGGTGAGGTAAAAAAGCTGTTCCTCGGCCACTTTGCTGACCCGGGCTTCGTGCTCAATCCGGACGTTGTCGGCGTCTATTTCCATCGTCGGGTAAGTGTCGGAACGCGAAGCCTCATCGATCAGGAGGGCGTCACATTCCACTGACACTTTGCTCTTCTGCGCGTTCGGGTAGACCTTTACCAGGCCCCGGTACGATGCCCGTCCGCCGGCTTTCGAGATCGATTTCGAGGTGATCCGGGAGCTGGTGTTGGGCGCGGCGTGGATCACCTTGGCGCCGGCGTCCTGATGCTGCCCGTTGCCTGCGAATGCGATCGATAGGATTTCGCCCTTGGCTCCCTCGCCCACCAGGTAGACCGATGGATATTTCATGGTTAGCTTCGAGCCGATGTTACCGTCGACCCATTCCACCGTGGCGCCCTTATACGCCATGGCCCGCTTGGTCACCAGGTTGAATATGTTGTGGGACCAGTTCTGAATAGTTGTATAGCGGATATAAGCGCCCTCCAGCGCCAAAAGCTCCACTACCGCCGAATGCAGCGAGTTGGTGGAATATGTGGGCGCCGTGCACCCCTCGATGTAGTGGATGCGAGAGCCCTTGTCAGCGATGATCAGCGTCCGCTCGAACTGCCCCATGTTCTGGGCATTGATACGGAAATAGGCTTGGAGCGGTATCTTGACATCGACACCAGGCGGCACGTAGATGAACGAGCCACCCGACCAGACCGCCGAATTGAGTGCCGCGAACTTGTTGTCGTGCGGCGGAATCACCGTGCTAAAATATTTCTGCACGATCTCTGGATGCTCCCGCAAGCCCGAGTCCATGTCGAGGAAGACGATCCCCTGCTTTTCCAGGTCCTCTTTGAGCGAGTGGTAAACCACCTCCGACTCGTACTGCGCCGAGACTCCGGCCAGAAATTTTTTCTCGGCCTCCGGTATCCCCAGGCGATCGAAAGTTTTCTTGATGTTCTCGGGCACGTCCTCCCAGGTCTTGCCCATGTTCTCCATGGGGCGGATGTAGTAATAAATATCGTCGAAATCGATGGAGTTCAGAAGCGCGGTGTTGCCCCACGTGGGCATCGGCTTGGAGCGGAAAATATCCAGCGCCTCATGGCGAAACTTCCTCATCCATTCCGGCTCCTTCTTCATGCGGGAAATCATCTCGACCACTTCGTGATCGAGCCCCTTGGCCCCCTTCATGAAATATTCTTCCGGATCCCTGAACCCGTATTTGGATTCATAGTCGGAGCCGATATCGGCTATGTTTGTATTTCTTTCTAATGTATCTGCCATTTATTCCTCTGCAATCTTTAAAGCTTTCCGTGGTGTCGGGTCTGAGAACCTGACATAGCTTCCCGCTTTGTCCGCGGCTCGCCTGGGCAGGCCGACCTACAAAATGCCCCCTTAAGCTACGGGGCTGGCCTCCTGTTTCATCCAATCATATCCGTGCTCTTCAAGATGAAGCGCCAGCTCCGGGCCGCCCGAACGGACGATTCTACCCTCCATCATCACATGTACCCAATCGGGCTTGACGTAATTCAGGATTCTCTGGTAATGCGTCACCAGAAGCACCGCCTCGTCGCCGCCAGTGGAGGCGTTGATGCCTTTCGAGACCACCTTCAAAGCGTCGATATCCAGGCCTGAGTCGGTCTCATCCAGGATGGCAATCTTCGGTTTGAGCATCGCCATCTGCAATATTTCGAGCCGCTTCTTTTCGCCACCCGAGAATCCATCGTTGACATATCTCGTGGCGAATGCCTTATCCACTTCAAGGAGCTGGAATTTTTCTGTGAGCTCTTTCCGAAAATTGCGGAGCGATTCCTCATCGTTGCCATGTTGCGCCTTGACTGCTGCCCGAAGGAAGTTGGCCACTGTCACGCCCGGTATCGCCAGAGGATACTGGAACGCCAGGAACAGCCCGGCCCGGGATCGCCTTGTGGCGTCCATTTCGAGGAGGTTCCTACCCTCTATGTAAGCCTCGCCGGATGTTATTGTGTAATTCGGATGGCCCGCCAGGGCGTTTGCCAGGCTCGATTTGCCGGAGCCGTTGGGGCCCATGATAGCGTGCTTCTCGCCTCGTCGGATCTCGAGCGACACACCTCTAACGACCTCTTTGCCTTCAACCTCGACATGAATGTCTTTGCATGCGAATACGATATCTCTCATCTTTCCCTCTTAATATGTTATTCTATCTCAAGCGTTGATTGAAACGTTCCATCAGTCCGGCTGCCGTTTCCCGACGATACCTTAAATGCATCTAGTATCCCGAGTTTACCGTCCACGACATCAGCCAGCGTGTTCTTATCCAGTATCTGGTCGATGAAGTTTCCGAATGTCTTCCAGATGTCGCGCACCTTGCAGTCGCCGGCGTGGACACAGATTTCGAAAATCCCGGTATGTTTCTCGCAATGCGCCGATGAAAAGGCCGGCTCACCCAAAGCCTCGAAAATGTCCTTCAGAACGATTTCTTCCGCCGGTCTCGAAAGCGCATACCCCCCATTGCGCCCTCGAACCGCCTTCACCAGGCCAGCCCTTTTTAGAATCATCAGGAGTTTGGCCGCGTAGGGGATGGACAGGCCTTCCTTAATTCTGAAATCCGGAAGAGTCATTGTTTCGTCGCGTCCGCAACGGGCCAAGAGGACCATGCACCTCATCCCATATTCTTCTAAAGCTGTTATTTTCATTCCCAGACCCTCTTTTCTATGTTCGCCATACTATATATACTCTAATCTTTACTAAAAAGTAAAGAAATTTAATAAAAAATCTGAAAAAATATGTAAGCCATTGATTGTAAATGTGCTACGGAGTCCCTTGAAGATAGAATCTTGCCCTAATTTATGGCATATTGAATTGCAAAAGCTCTGTAACGAAGATGCCCGAATCATCGCAGGGCGTGCTTTGGCGAATTGTCTAATATTTCGGGAGGTCGCGGCTCAACACGTTGGGCAACTGCATGGAAAAAAGTAAGCCTTCTTGTTGCATTAATCTCGTTTATCAGCAGCCTCTGGCAATCTTAAATTTTCTATTTTATTTGACCTTTATCATATTTTTCGATATAGTCTTCAAATGCTGCAACAGGATGGGATTTTATATTCGACAGCAAAGGAGGCATTAAGTGGAATGCAGAATAGCTAAGGGGAATTACGAGAATCTGAAGTGCGATGCTTTGATATCGCTTCAATACCAGGACAGCCCGACTCTCAATGGCCCGCTTGGAAAGATTGTAAAAGGCGCATTTAATTCGGGCCATTTCAAGGGCTTCAACGGGGAGTTATTCCAGATATATCCTCTTGAAAATGCCAGGGCTGGACGACTCATCTTGGTGGGGCTCGGCAAAAAAGCGAAATCCAGTCCAGAGAATATCCGCAAGGCAGCGGGCTTGGCGATTCGCACGGTCCGCAAACTCAAGAATATCGCTTTTCTTCCAGTCGATGATCCCGCCGACACGATTGCGGCTTTAATCGATGGCGCCATTCTTGGCGACTACCGTTTCGATCAGCTCAAGTCGGAAAAGAATGAGAGCCTCATCAAAACGATTTCTTACTTTATCGGCAACGCAATTATATCGCAGGCCTATATTGATGCTTTCAGAATTATGAATGAGGGTACTCTGATTGCGCGCGACCTTGCCAATATGCCTGCCAACCTGCTCAATCCTGAGAACCTTGCTTCCGAGGCTGTGGATTTGGGCAAGGCATACAAGATTCCGGTTAAGGTACTGGATGAAGCCCAGATCAAACGCCTAAAAATGGGCGCGCTCCTGGGTGTGGCGCAAGGTTCGGCCAATCGGCCCAAAATGGTCATCTGGGATTATAAAGGCGGCGCCTCCGGCCAGGCCCCGATTGTTCTGGTAGGCAAAGGTGTGACTTTCGATTCCGGCGGCATCTCCATCAAGCCTGCGGAGGGCATGGAAGCCATGAAGGGTGATATGGGTGGCGCCGCGGCTGTCATATCGATCATTTCGGTCCTTGGTGCTCTTCGGCCCAATATCAACGTCATCGGAATAACCCCATTAGTGGAAAACATGCCGTCGGGTTCGTCGTATCGCCCCGGCGATGTGCTCACGGCCTCAAATGGCAGGACAATTGAAATCATCAGTACCGATGCCGAAGGACGCCTGATCTTGGCTGATGCTTTGGTTTATGCGAAGCGGTATAATTCTAAATATGTTATAGATATAGCGACATTGACAGGAGCCTGCGTTGTGGCCTTGGGACAAAATATATGCGCTGGTGTAATGGGCAAGGACCAGGGGCTTATCGACGCCTTAATCGAGGCTGGCCAGCAGTCGGGGGAAAGGCTCTGGCAGCTTCCACTATGGGATGATTACCAGGAGCTCATTAAGACCACTATGGCTGATATGAAAAACACCGGCGGCAGATGGGGCGGGGCGATCACGGCTGCCTGCCTCCTTGCTAATTTCGCCGAGGGGTTTACTTGGGCCCACTTAGATATTGCAGGCACTGATCACGAGGAAACGGGAAACCATCCTTACCGCTATAAAGGCGCCACAGGTTTCGGCGTCCGTGTCCTGAGCCGCTTCCTCTTGAATGAGGCAGGGGTATTACCGGGATGATAACCAAGAGCGCGATGTCAGGTCTTCTCTTCGAGCCTGAAGGCTCGTCAGAGCCTGAACGGCAGACCTGACGCTCATCGGTGTTTCGGGAACTGTGATTCCCGAAACACCCAATGCCACGGTGCGGTCAGGTGCATTGCGTTGCAAAGCCGTAGGCAAGTGCGGGGCCCGAACCTGACCGCCAGTCTTAATGACTCTAGCCTAAACTGATTTTTTTCCTTTCACTTTTTTCTCCTTATTATCGTATTCTATACGTGGAAATGCTGATCCTCTAACCCGGAGGCTATATGAAAGTCGCTCTTGCCGCATTATCAATATCGTTCGCATTGGCTGCCGCAGTCATCGCCGAGGATATTGATTACACTCGGCCGTTCCCCTTATCTCTTCTGGATTTCAATAACGCAGGCGGATATTTTGATCCCGTGCCGTTCGATGTCGACAATATCCAGATCAACAGTGATAACACCAGCTTCCTGCAGAATGAGGAGATGGTTGCCATTAATCCTCAAAGCACCGATAACGCTGTGGCTATCTGGCGCGATTTCCGCCTCGGATACCGCCGTGTCGGAGTCGGCTATACTTTCGATGCCGGCGCGACGTGGCATGACACCCTCCTTGTGGTTCCGCCATATCCCTGGCAGTCCGATCCGGTGCTGGCTGTTGACTCCTCCGGCAACTATTTCGCCTGCACTCTCGGCCTCACCAGCACTGGCCAAGGCCCAACCGGCATTTTTGTCCAAAAATCGACCGATGGCGGCATCACCTGGTCCTTACCCGTGACCGCAATAGACAACGCAACGCAGTATTTTGAGGACAAGCAAATGATTGTGCTGGATCGCACATCAGGGCCGACATATGGGAATATCTATATCGCCTGGACGCGTTTCACCGCTGATTTCATGTCCTCGAATATTTACATGGTATCGTCTCTTGACGCCGGCCAGTCATATGGCCTGCCAGTGCTTGTATCCGAGGGTTCCGATGTTCAATGGCCCGTGCCTGTGGTCGATGAAAATGGCGCGGTATTTGTCGCCTGGTTCCGATATCACCCCCGGGGGATCTACATCGATTATTCCACGGACGAGGGCGGCACCTTTCATGCGGATCTGCTGGTGACCTCAGTCTCCGCTACGGCGGGGAATATCAACGGTGAAATCCTGGTGTTCCCTTATCCGGCCCTGGCAAGCGATCTGAATCCCGCATCGCGCAACTACGGCAACCTCTATATGGCTTATATGGATGACGCCGGGACTGATATGGATATCTTCTTCATGAGTTCGCCGGATGGATTCGCCTGGGGGCCACCTTCGCGCATAAATGATGATCCGATTCATAACGGCGCCGACCAGTTTCATCCCTGGATAACGGTCGATGATCAGGGCAATATCCATGCGCTGTTTTATGACAGACGCCTCGATGCCGCCAATTATCTTTTCGATCTTTATTACACGAGATCATCCGATGGCGGCGTGACCTGGAGCCCTAATGAGCGAATAACGAGCGTTTCATCCGATCCCGGTCAGGCGGCCCTGGCAGGCTTGATAGGGGAATATATCGGACTTTCGGCCTGGCGCGGCCAGGTGCAGATGGCATGGACTGACACTCGTAACGGCAATCAGGATGTTTTCTCCGGGCGCATGAGTCTGACCTCGGCCCGCGAGGATGAGCCGTCGGCCCCTGACGGGCTGGCCATTACCAGCGTCTACCCCAATCCTTTTAATAGCGGAGTCTCGATAAGGTACAATTTGCCTTTGACCGGCAAGGCAAACGTCGAAATTTATGACCTTGCGGGTCGAAGAGTCCGGACACTTTCGGCGGGCCAGGCGACTGCCGGCTCCGGGCAGTTGATCTGGGACGGCGCCGATAGTTTCGGTCAGCCGATGGCCAGCGGCATCTATTTTGTGCGTCTGAACAGCGCCGACAAATCAGCGGCTCAAAAGGCGGTCTTGCTCCGATAAATTGTTATTGACAATAGGGGCATAAGATATAAATTATCGTTTCTGTAGACGCACAATATATCGTGCCATTTTGGGCGCCGATGATAGGGCGCCATTAACGCGGGAGTAGCTCAGTTGGTAGAGCACCACCTTGCCAAGGTGGACGTCGCGAGTTCAAGCCTCGTCTCCCGCTTTTTTATTTAATGTATTCGCCTTGAATGTAAAAAACCCCATTTTATTCCAGACGCGATTAATATGGAAAAGCCCAAGATAAATGTAAAGCCATCCCGGTTCAGCTTTCCCCATTTAGGTGTCTTCACCCGCCTGGCGCCATCCCCAATAAGCGGTGTGGGAGTGTTTGCCATTCACAATATCAGGAAGGGAACCGATATTTTCCCCGATATCGATGACCGAATCATCTGGATCGATAAGGCGAAAGTAAAAAGGCTGCCCAAAGATATCCGCGATCTCTATGAAATTTATTGCATTCACAAGGGCAAGAAATACGGCTGCCCGGTCAGCTTCAACCGCATCAACGTTTCCTGGTACTTAAACCACTCCTCCAAACCGAACGCGGCAGTCGATAAAAACCTCCATGTCTATGCCGTCCGGAATATCAAAAAAGGAGAGGAACTGACTTTGGATTATACGACATTTATGAATATCATAATACCGCCGGAATGGAAATAAGAGCTATTCTACAAATGCGCCGTCTCAATTCCGAACCGCTTTCTTAAGTTTTCCGCCACCGCGCGCCTATGGCATTGATTGACATCCCGCTCGTAGCACATCAGGCATATGTTGCGACCCGAGGCCAGCTTGGCAAGCGCATGAAGGGCATCCCCCTGGCCGGCAAGATAAGTCTCGTAGTCGCGGAAAAATCGAACATAATCTTGGTCGTCCCGCACCCGCTCGCGAATATCCTGTGGTGTGCCCAGCTCACGGATATGGATATATTCGATGCCATTTTTGGCCAGCTCCGCCGCCAACTGCTTTTTCGAAAAGCCCTTCTTGCGCGAGTTCGGATTGATACGAATGTCGGCTAAGACCGCGATTTTATGTTCGAGAAGAATTGCGGTAAATTCGCCCAATTCGTGTCTTTCATAACCTATGGTGAAAATCAACATGACAATTTATATAAGAACTATAGCCTCTGGAAGCAATTTCCAAATTTGCCTTATGCCCTGGCATTATGGTTTGTCTTTAACGATGAAATTGCCTGCGTCGATATATTGTGCATTATCGCTTCTCTTGGATCTGCCACGAGCCTTAGCGGCGGGCAATACTTCTGAGTGCCGTTAACGTCGTGACAACTCCTGAAGACGGAATATTTTTGATGCTCTGCAGGCGTATAGCAAAGCTCTTTTCTCTTGACTCTTTCAGGCCCAAAATCTATTATCCTGCCGAGCATTTAGGGCGGCTTAGCCAAGTGGTAAGGCGGAGGTCTGCAAAACCTCTATTCTCCGGTTCGAATCCGGAAGCCGCCTCTCAGAATAGATCCATACCGACATCGTTGCCGGAATGGCGGAACAGGGAGACGCAAGGGACTTAAAATCCCTCGGGCTTTGCGGCCCGTGCCGGTTCGATTCCGGCTTCCGGCACCAGATATCGACCGATTAGAATTCCACCAATCGTCATAAATAACCTATCGTTTTGCATCAAGCGCCGTATCCAATTGTCGATAATATCATTGGCATATGAAAGGCGAAATGCAATCTGGATTTTCATCGACAATAGACTCCCACGACAGGGCAGTCGCAGAGCTCGAGGATCGCCTTATAGAACAGTCGGATAAGTTCGGCGACGTGGCGAGGATTGGCTTGATGATCACCTCGCTGCTGGAGTTGAATAAGATTCTGCCCGCGGTAATGGAAACGGCTCTTCAAGTGGTTAAGGCCGAGGTGGGGCATATCATGCTTTTTGACGGGCGTTTGGCCCATGATTCGCGCGTCTCCTGGGGCCTTTCCCGGAAACTTGCTGACTCCATACGAAACGAAAGCGGGGAATCGCTCTGGGACTATATTCAATTCACCGGCAAAAGCCTTAATATCGATTCACTCGGGCAGAGAGGCGATTGGAAGATAGACGATACTCAGGCACATGTCGATAATCTCCTGGCCGTGCCTCTCAAGGCACAAGACCATGCTATCGGGGCCATGGTGGTCGCCAACAAGGCAGGAGGGGCTCATTTTGTGGGTGACGACCTGTCCACATTGGAAATGTTAGGGAGTTTCGCCGCTGTGGCGGTTGAAAACACCCTGCTTCATGAACATACACTGGCCAGGCTGAGGATGGAAGCGGAGCTTGACATGGCCCGCCACGTGCAAAAGACCTTGATGCCCAAGAAGGTGGTCGAATTGGGCCGGCTGTCAATCGTAGCGCACAACCATATGGCGATGCAGGTTGGCGGCGATTTCTATGATATTATCGAGATATCTCCGCAAAAATATATTCTTGTTGTGGCCGATGTTTCCAGCAAGGGGCTGCCCGCCGCTCTCCTAATGACATCCACCAGGAGCCTGATACGCGCTTACGCCGATGAAACACTCGATCTCGCCCAGCTGATAAAAAATGTCAATTTCCAATTGTGCAAAGATTCCAACGAACTTCGCGGCATGTTTGTAACGTTGGCAGCGGTGATGATCGATTTCGATGACAAGGTCATCAGGTCGGTCAACGCCGGCCATCCGCCAGCCTTCCTGCGTTATTCCGATGGCGCCATCAGGGAATTAAAGGTCGGCGGGCCATTCCTCGGTCAGTTTGATGACCTGGAATTCACGCTGGAAAGCCATCCTCTGGCAAACGGCTCCAGGCTTTTTATGTACACCGACGGTACATTCGAGGGTGTCGACAATCAGGGCAAAATGCTCGGGCTGTCCAGACTGCGAGAGTTTTTTGCCATGAACAGCCATCTATCATCAGACCGCTTTATAGGCCAGTTGCGGGGGATATTAGATAATTATTCCTGCGAAAAATCCAATGTCGATGACACAACCTATCTGCTTGCCGATGTGAGGCGGGTATGAACAGATTTGCTTTCTCATTCCCGACTACCGAGATGTCGCTGCGGGTAGCCGATGATATTTTCGGCATCATTATCGATGCTCAGAATATCGAGCGCATGGAGCGCCACCGCCTGAAAGTAATTGTCTCGGAGTTATTTGTAAACGCCTACCTGCACGGCAACAAGGCCGACCCCGCGAAATACATCGATGTCGTGCTCGAGATAGACGAAAATGAGTTCGTGGTTATCGTCAAGGATCGCGGCGACGGTCTGAGCCGAGAGAAGGTGAAGGCTTTGTCGCACGCCGTCGTGGACCCGCAATCGGAACATGGCCGAGGGCTTGGCATGATGCACAGGCTGGGCGACAAAGTCGATTCATTCAAAGATTCGGACGGACGGTTCTGCGTGCGAGTGGCCAAGAAAATCAAAGAGACTAATAATAAGAACGGCCTTGTCGATTTACCGGCGCGTTAGGAGCGAGAATGGATATTTCCTGCAGATTTGACGGTGACGTGGCGACATTCGATATTTCTGGGCGCCTTGACCAAGACAGTGCCGGCCAATTGAAAGCAGCCTCCCGCGAGATAGTGGCTGCCGGAAACTGCAAGATGATAATCGACATGTCGAGGCTGGAATTTATCAACAGCTCCGGCCTGGGGTCGCTGGTTTCGCTCCTAAAGGATATTAGAACGAATAATGGTAGCCTGAAACTTGTCATTCCGGCGCCATTCATCAGGGAGATTTTTGAGATAACGCAATTGTGCAACATATTCGATATCTACAGCGACGAGAAAAATGCCAGGCGCTCCTTCAACGAGGCCCTGGTTAAATGCTGAACGGTTGGAAAGACGGATAATAGCCATTATGAGTCGGGACACCAAAACCAATAAAATGATTCGCGGGCAGGGGCAACCGGCCAGAATAAAGCAGCCGGATAGGCGGCGGGCCTCCATTCTCATTGTTGATGATGACCCCTTAGTGCTGGACCTGCTTGGCGAATTCCTGGGCCGAAGCGAGTTCGCGATCGCCACAGCCTTATCTGGAGAGGAAGCCCTGTCCAGAATCAGAGCGATGCCGATCGATGTGGCCCTGGTCGATTTCAAAATGCCGGGGATGGATGGACTTGAGACAATCGAGAAGATAAGTGACATCAACCCCGAAACCGTCTCCGTCCTTATGACGGGCTTTCCCACGATCGACTCCTCTATAAAGGCAATCAGGCTGGGAGCGTCCGATTATCTCCTGAAGCCCTTTAAGTTGGAGGAGGTTAATCTGGCTGTGGGCCGGGCTGTCAAAGAGAGGGAGCTTCGCAGAGAAATGAAAAGCCTTCGCCGGCGAGTTGCCGAGTTCGAGAAGGGTACAGACGGGAAAAGGGACAATATCAAGATAAACGAGAAATTGGACTTGAAATCACCTTCGTTTTTCCCGGCCGTACGCTCGCTCCACGACCCAAACAGTCAAAAAAGACATTAATACAATCCCCCAAAACGGGCAATATGTGGCTATAATTAATATAATTTTCGCCCCTTTGGCCTATACGCGCCGGCCAGGGCGACTGCACTGATCAAAATATCAACACTTTCCAGCTTAGATTTCCATTGAAATAACGGCCATCGATGTATTAAAATAAAGTCCACTATGGATAAACGTGAAAACGAGTTGGATAAGCTCGAGAAGCTGGCCGAGTCATTTTCGACCATGGGCGATTTCACCCAGATCATGCGGGATTCGTATTCGCGATTGGAATCGCAATATGAGGATGTCAATTCACGGCTGGCGCGCGTGAATGAGCTTCTGCGTCAATCGCTTTCCGAGCGAAACCGCCTGGCTCATTATCTCCACAACATCCTCGAAAGCCTCGACACGGGAGTGATCGTGACCGACCAGGCCGGCCGAATCAACGTATTCAATTCGGCGGCGCGGAAATATACCGGAATCGAGCCAGCCGATGCTCTCGGACAGAGCTTTCACGAAATTATCGATATTGGAAAGGCGAGGTCTGAAGAGGCGGCCGGCCTGGCGGCGGGAGAATCGATATCCGGCGAAATTCTGCTGTGCCCGACCGAAGAACAAAGAATCCCGGCAGCCTTTTCGATTACCCGGCTCAGAGAGGCCGGATCGAATGGGCAATCGGGGTTGGTGCTGATTCTATACGACCTCACCGAAATCAGGAAACTCCAGGATAACCTGAAGCGGATATCGACACTGGCGGCGTTGGGTGAGATGGCAGCCACGGTGGCACATGAAATCCGGAATCCATTGGCAGGAATTTCCGGTTTCACGGCTCTGCTACTGAGGGATATCGAGCCCGGCAGCGAGGTCAGGCGGTTGGTCGAAAAGATCGACGAGGGTGTCAAATCGCTAAATTCAATTGTCGGAAGCTTGCTCGATTATACACGAAATGTCTATCCTGAAATGATCGAGACCGATCCTGTAAAGATAGTGGAAAATGCCATATGTGATATCAGAACGGAACCGGAATCGCAGAACCAGGTGTTCGAAGTTCAAGTCGGTTCCCGTCGGTTGAAAGCCGTCCTCGACCCTCAGCTATTCAGGCTGGTAGTATTAAACTTGCTTAAAAATGCTGTCCAGGCTTGTCCTTCGGGAGGGAAAATCAGAGTCTGCTTGAATCGCTTAGAATCCGGCGCCTTTCAGATTTCCGTTGAGGATGAGGGACCCGGTATATCCGACGAGGCCAGGGGAAAGATGTTCGAGCCATTTTTTACCACGAAAGCAAACGGCACAGGTTTGGGCCTGGCTACTGTCAAAAAATTGACGGAACTTCACGGGGGTCGGGTGATGGCTGAAAACAGACCCGGCGGGGGCGCAGTTTTCACGATAGAAATTCCGGATTCGGTTCAGGGAGATTAGCTTGAAGCACAGGATTCTTATAGTCGATGATGAATCGATAGTTCGCGATTTCATATCGGAAGTGTTGCTTCGTATGGGGTACGCGCCCCTGGCAGTCGAGGATGGCGAAAAGGCGCTCGATTATCTCCGGCGGAGCGAATTTGATATCGTGATCACCGACATGAAGATGCCCGGGATTTCGGGAATCGATCTCCTCAAGAAAACACTGGAATTATGGCCCGATTGCCGGGTGATTATTATTACGGCTTTCGGAACCATTGAACAGGCGGTCGGCGCCATGAAAATGGGCGCCCACGATTACATCACCAAGCCGATAAGCCCCGACCACATTGAAATGGTAGTCTCGAAAGCCCTGGAATATAAAACGCTCAAACTCGAGAATCGTGTCTTAAGGCGCGAAATTAGCGAGAAGTATTCGTTCGAGAATATCATCGGCAAAGCCTCCTCGATGAAAAAGGTGTTTGAGCTTATCCAACGGGCCAGCCCCGCCGACTCCACGATTCTGATCAGCGGCGAATCGGGCACCGGTAAGGAGTTAGTTGCCAAGGCGATCCATTATAATTCGCCCAGGACGGGCGGGCCATTTATCAAGATGAACTGCGCGGCGCTTCCCGAGGGGTTGATAGAGTCGGAACTGTTCGGGCATGAAAAGGGCGCTTTCACCGGAGCCATAAGGGCCACCCGCGGGCGATTTGAATTGGCTGACGGCGGTACTCTGCTCTTGGACGAAATTTCCGAGATACCGCCATCGCTTCAGGCGAAGTTGCTGCGCGTCCTTCAGGAGAAGGAGTTCGAGCGGATAGGCTCGGGGCAAACGATCAAGACCAATGTCAGGGTGATCGCTACTTCCAACCGAGACCTGAAAGAAGAGGTGACTCAAGGAAATTTCAGGGACGATCTTTTCTACCGGCTCAATGTCATTCCAATAGATATTCCTCCCCTGAGGCAGAGGAACGAGGACATCCCACTTCTATGCCAGTATTTTCTCAACAAGTTTGCCCAGAAATTGGGGATTCCCGCCAAGACGCTTTCAGACAAAGCGATGGAGTTATTGCTAACATATCAATGGCCCGGAAATGTTCGCGAACTGGAAAACGTCATCGAACGGGCCATGGTGATTTCGAAAAACCAGGAGCTCAAGCCATCGGACCTGCCATCTGAGGTCACCTCCGGGATGCCGAATATCCCTCGCGGCGGGCTTGAGGCAGGCATCACGATAGATGGCGCCGAAAAGATGCTGATATTGAAAACCTTGAAAGCCCACGGCGGAAATAAAACCAAGGCGGCAGAGGTGCTGGGTATATCGACCAGAACGCTTCGGAATAAGCTTCAGGAATACGGACTTTCTGAATAAGCTATACGGTCGCAGTGCTTATTTGTCAATTGTCGGCGCCAGCTCGCTTCCGACCTGCAAAAATCTAATGATTTCCTATTTTTCACATGCCACTTTTCTTTCCCGCTTTCTAATCACCATCTGATAAAGTGGGGGATCCCGGGACCATTTGCATTCAATCCCATATAGGACAAACGGATCCAAGCCAGGATACTAAAGTCCAATCACTAATTGGGGGGGTATAAAAGAAAATGCAAAATGTACATTCTTTTCTGCGATATATTCGGCATTAAATTAGAAAGGACTATTGCATCAAAGGCCGTGGGATTGGGGCAAGCTGTGACATTGGTATTGAACCTAATGGTCTGGTTATTTTCAATTCATTAGGATATATTAATGCCGGTTCTATGATAGAGGCGAAGAACATAGTTGTACGATATGGATCCGACGCCAAAGTGGTCGAGGCTCTAAATTCGGTTTCGCTGAGTGTCAGTGAGGGGGAATATGTCGCCATCCTTGGCGCTAACGGATCAGGTAAGTCGACATTTCTTCGGGCGCTTTGCGGGCTGGCTGAATTCGAGAGCGGAAACGTGACCATTCTTGGCAAAGCGGCGGCGTTCGGATCGTTCAGCGATACTCTTTTCGGGCATGTGGGTGTTGTGTTCCAGGAGCCGGAGGGGCAATTCGTGATGCGCGATGTCGGAACTGAAATAGAGATGCAGCTTCAAAATTTGGGAATTCCTCATAATGAGCAAAAAACGCGATTCGAACGAATAGCAGAGGAATTCGAGCTTCATGACCTGTTGAAACGAAAGCCGGAGAAGCTTTCCGGGGGCCAGATGCAGTTGGTTAACCTCGCCTGCGCCCTGGCCAGCGGCGCGCGTCTGCTGATTCTGGATGAGCCGACCACATTTCTCGATCAAACCTGGCGCCATAGGTTTTTGTCGCTCTTGGATAAGCTTCATCAAGATGGCCTGACAATAGTGCATATCACACAATATCCCGATGAGGCGGAGCGCGCAAAAAGAATATGCCTGTTTAATGGCGGCAAAATCACATTCGACGGACAACCGGCCGTTTTGTTCTCAAACGAAAAGCTCCTTTCACGGCTTCGACTTACCGCTCCGATCCGGTTACAATTCGCGCGCGTTTTTGGTTTCGATGCCGCCGATACAGACAGAGCGGTAGAATTCGTCCAGAGCCTAAACAGTGGTCCAGCCGAGCCGACCCAACCTTATTATGTCGGTGAGGCCATTATCACGGTTACTCAGATGAACTATTCTTATCGAACGAGCGGATTCGGAATTGGAGTCGAGAGCTTGAGACTTCACTCAAATGAAATGGTCGGGCTTGTGGGGCCGACCGGCTCAGGAAAATCGACTCTGGCATTTTTGCTTTCGGGGCTCTTAAAGCCGGTCGAGGGAATAATCACCATAAATGGCCGTCGGGTGGAGGATTACAAAGCATCAGAGCTCCGGCGCGCAATCGGATTGTCGTGGCAAATGGCCGATCTGGCCATGATCGGACCGACGGTTGAGGATGATGTTAGATTCGGATTAGAAGATGAAGCGATCGATATAAGGGGCATCCTGGAATTGGTCGGACTCGGTGGTTTCGAAGGCAAGATAGTCGATGCGCTTTCGGGAGGAGAGAAGCGGAAATTATCGCTGGCCTCGATTCTGGCGGCAGGACCGAGCTTATTAATTCTGGATGAACCATCGGCCTTCCTGGATCCCGGCTCCCAGGCTGATCTTATCGCTATATTGCGGAAAATCGCTGAGCAGGGCCATGGCATAGTCATAATTGGGCACGACCTGCATTTTATATCCGAGCTAGCCGATAGAATATTGGGCATGAAAGACGGAAGAATCATCGTTGATGTGTCTTCGAGCGCTTTTTTCTCTAACCCGGAATATCTTGAGATGCTCGGCCTGCCCCCGAATCATATTGTCAATTTTAGAAAGATATTAGCCAGTCGCGGCATAATCCTGTCGAGCGGGACATTGAACTCGAATGAAATCGCGCGCCAATTGAAATTGGCAGGAGCTACTTGATTTCACCGGCAGCATCGGGCATGATGGTCATGCCCAATTTTACGCGGGGCTCTTTCAATTTTAGAGAGATAGCGAGCGACACCAGCGTAGTCACGCAAACGATAAAAAAGATGATCCTCAGCGAGAATACCTGGCCCAGCAAGCCTCCCAGGGCCGAGAAGAAGACAGTCGGAGCAATCAGGGTGTGCATCAGTCCAATCGACAAGAGCCGTCCCCGCTCCGGCAGGAATTCGAGCAGATAATTCAAGTAACCCATGCCTATGCCGGATTCGGCCATTCCCAACAGCAAGAAAACCACCGAGAATGCGATCGGGCTGATATGGGCAAAAGAAATTATGAAAGCCAGAAGCGGCGGGGCCAGGCTGGCAACAGCCGCAAAAATAATCACTTTCCTGTTAGATACATGATTCGAGAGCCAGGCCCACAAGGCATTGGAGGCCAGGTAACCGACCATTTCGGCTGTCAGGTATATGCCGGCCATTGATTCCGAAGCTCCCAACCTGCTTATGGCAAAAACGACATAAAAAGGAAGCGCCAGGAATATCGTATTGATAAAAAGGCGCGACCAGAACAACAGCCTGAAATTTTCATTCGTCCTGAAAACAGCCCACGCCGATTTTAGTTGTTGAGAGAACGGCGCTCTATCAATGATGTGCTTAGACTCGGGCTCCCTGACATAGGCGAAAGTAATCAGGCCCAGGAGCATCAAAATCCATGCGGAGATATAGATGTATCCGAAATTATATGGGAATGGATAGGTACTGATTATCCTCCTGACGTATATACCCTCGATGGCTGCCAGGGAACCGCCGATGAACATTCGCAACCCGAAATAGCTTCCCCGCTTGTTGACCGGAATCGTCTTGCCCACAATCTCCGTGAAAGCTACGCCCGCGAACCCGGCCGCGATGGAAAGCATGCCAAAGCAGATTGCAAACGATAGGAGAATGCCATCCGGATTATTGCTGAATACGAATATACCGCCTATCGCCAGGCCGAAGAAGCCAAGTCTCAGAAAGGACAGGTTATTGTAAAACGCTATCATGCGAGATCGGTGTGCGATGAAGGCTGCTGCGAAAAGCTGAGGGAAAAACCATCCGAAACTCTCCAACGTGGAGAAAAGCCCGATCAGCACTTTCGATTCTGTCAATTGGGAGATGAATACAGGCATGATAGTGGAGCCCGACAAAAATGCCAGCGCGGCGTTGAACAGCGCGCCGTTTAGTACTCCCAGGCCAAAATTGCGCCTGAAATCATTATCGGTGTTCGGCACGGAGGCCAAAGATATAATAGCCGCAGCCAATGAGCAAGGGGTAAACGGATATCGCGGTGGGCGTTATGGGGGCTTGAATGTTAAGGATTTATATGTTATTATGGCAGCATGCAGCATGCCGCATATTCGATTTTGACGTACAGAATTGGCCCGGGGGCCGTTTCGATATTCCTGCTTTCGATAAGCATGGCGCTGGCGGCGGTATTTTCCAGAGATTATTTATTTTTATCGCTCCTGATTGTGTTGAGCATTATAGCTCTTGCGCTCTCCGGCCAGGGGCTCGGCGGCATTGCCAAAGTGGGACGGTATTCGATTGTTTTGGCGGCGTTTGTATTTATTTTGCATCTTTTCTCGCATCGCGGCGAAACGATTTTCCAATTATGGTTCTTGTCGGCCACCATCGAAGGTTTCCGAGCCGGTATGCTTTATGGGCTGAAGCTGTTGTCGTTTGCCTATTCCGGCTATCTGATTTTCGCGGCAGTCGATCCTTTCGACCTTCTTTATCCCCTTGAGCGGATAGCACGACACGCCGGGCCGCTCGGCAGGCCTCTGGCCTCGGCCGCGATGGCATTCTACCTGGCGATGAGATTCATCCCGGAACTCGTTGAACGAGGCAGGATAACCGCTATGGCTATGAGGTCGCGCGGACTAGGCCACGAGGGCGGGTTGAGACATAAGACAAGATTTTCATTGTTCTTGGTCTCACCCTTGTTTGCTGGAGCCATAAAGAAGGCCAGCCTGATCGCCCTGGCGCTCGATATTAAAGGATATGGGACCAGATTCTACAAAGCAAGGCAAAGGCCAATGAGTATAAACCTTGCCAGCGGTGGAGTTTCGGCTCTTTCGGCGAGCGTATTGATCGGGGGCCTTTTGACAGCATGACAAGCCTAATAGCCAGGAAGCACACCGAAACCAGACGTGATACAAAACTGATGCGTAATATTGTCTTGAGGTTGGAGTATTTCGGGCGGGATTTCCAGGGATGGCAAATTCAGGCCGGGGGCCGCACGGTGCAAGGCGTCATAAAGGAAAATCTGGAGAAATTTATCAGGCATGAGATCAAGTTAATCGGCGCAGGCCGAACAGACACCGGTGTCCATGCTCTGGCGCAATATGCCAATTTTCAGACCTCGAATTCAGTTGCAACCCGCGAGATAAAACGTAAGTTAAACCAAATGCTGCCGGACGACATTGCGGTTCTGGATTGTTGGGAAACCGCCCCGGATTTCGATGCCAGGCGAAGCGCCATTGGGCGGGCGTACATCTACCTCATCTGCGAGAGGCCATCGGCAATTAATCGGCATTTGTCATGGGTGATTGGGCGAAGGCTCGACAAGGGCCTGCTTGACCAGATGGCGGCGGTTGTTATGCGTGGCCGAAATTTCGGGAATTTTTGTAAGTCGAAATCGCTTAAAGAAAATAACGATTGCCTGGTGATGTCAGCCGTCTGGCGGCGCCAGGGCGGGTTTCTGAAATTCGAGATAACGGCCAACCGTTTCCTGCACAATATGGTGCGTCTCCTGGTGGGCACCATGGTGGCTGTTCTGGATGGAACTATTACATTAAGGCAATTTGAAAAAGCAGTTATGGCGGAAATCGATAATAAGGCAAAATATATCGCGCCTGCTTGCGGTCTTTACCTGGCCGCGGTGAAATACGAAAGGGGTATTCGATGAAATTTTTCCTCGACACAGGGAGTATAGACGAAATACGCAAGGCGAACGAATTAGGCATCCTTGACGGTGTCACCACAAATCCATCGCTGCTGGCAAAAGAGAAAAAGCCATACATGGAAATTCTTCGGGAAATTACGACGATGGTGAAAGGGCCGGTTTCCGCCGAGGTCACGGCCACGGATACCGCCGGGATGATTCGTGAAGGGCGCGAGTTCGCCCAGATCGCCGATAATATTGTGGTCAAGATCCCGATTATCAAATCCGGAGTCCCGGCCATTAAGCAGTTGGCCTCGGAGGGGATAGAGGTAAATGTCACGCTTTGCTTTTCGCCAATGCAGGCCCTGATTGCCGCTAAAGCCGGGGCGAGATTCATATCGCCATTTATCGGGCGACTTGATGATGTTTCCACGGAGGGGATGAAACTGATCGAGGACATAGTCACTATCTACACAAACTACGGATTCAAGACCAAGGTGTTGGTGGCATCAGTGCGACACCCGATGCACGTTGTAGAGGCGGCTCTTATCGGGGCCGATATCTGCACGATGCCATTTTCGGTATTCGATAAGCTCCTCAATCATCCGCTAACCGATGTCGGCCTTAAGAATTTCCTGGCCGACTGGGAGAAAGTTACCGGGAAATGATCGAGCGATACACCCTGCCGGAAATGGCCGAGCTATGGTCGGAGGAGAATAAATTTGCCACCTGGCTTCGGATAGAACTGACAGTCTGCGAGGTCAGGGCCGTAAGGGGCGAGATTCCGCGGAAAGCGCTGGCCAATATCAAAAAGCGGGCCGCCTTCGATCCGCAGCGGATTGCCGAGATCGAGGCCGAGGTCAATCATGATGTCATAGCGTTCCTGACCAACGTAGCCGAATATGTGGGGCCCGATTCGAAATATATTCATATGGGGCTGACATCATCCGATATTCTCGATACCGCCCTGGGGTATCTCATGAAGCAAGCTGGGTCAGCAATCAGGAAGAAGCTCGTTTCTATTGCAGACCTGTTGGCCGAGAAGGCGCCCAAATACGAGAAGACGCTTTGTATCGGCCGGACACATGGGGTGCACGCCGAGCCGACCGTCTTTGGCCTGAAGCTGGCCCTGTGGTACTCCGAGTTCCGCCGCGATATAAAGCGGCTGGACGCGGCCATCAGGGATGTGGCAGTGGGGAAACTCTCGGGTGCGGTTGGCAATTTTGCCCATATCGAGCCGGAGATTGAGGAACAGGTATGCAGGCGGCTGGGGCTTTCGGCGGCCGAGGTATCAACCCAGGTGGTCCAGCGGGACCATCATGCGCATTTTTTGGCCACGCTGGCGGTAATAGGCGGGACGGTCGAAAAGATTGCGACTGAGATCAGGAATCTGCAGCGCACCGAGATCCTGGAGCTTGAAGAAGGTTTCGGGCGCGGCCAGAAAGGCTCGTCGGCCATGCCGCACAAGCGGAATCCAATCACCTGCGAGCGTCTGGCTGGTCTGGCAAGAGTGCTGAGAGGCAATGCCATGGCGGCTATGGAGAACATGGCACTCTGGCACGAGCGGGACATCACGCACTCCTCGGTGGAACGCATCATCATTCCCGATTCGACGACGCTATTGCACTATATGCTGGAGAGACTTCATTTCATACTATCAAACCTGGTTATTAATACCGATAATATGAAAAGAAACCTGGAATTGACGCGGGGATTGATATTTTCCCAGCGGCTGCTCCTTGGTCTGACGGAGCGCATGAGGACGCGTGAGGAGGCATATACGGTAGTCCAGGAATTGGCGATGAAGAGCTGGAGCGAGAGGCTCGATTTCAAGGAGATGGTAAAACGCTCGCCGGTAATAAAGAAATATCTCAAGCAGAAAGAGATCGAATCGCTATTCGATTACGGTTATTTCAGTCGCCGGGCGGGCGACATCATAAGAAGGGCGGTTGCCAGATGACAAAAGAAGGCGCTATTTTCCCGCTGCCATTTTACATCATTGCGATAATCCTCTTCGTCCGCTTCCACCAGAACATGAACATAACATATCTTTACTTATCGGCTGGGGTGTTTTATTTCGGCTTGATAATAATGCTGTTTTTCCGCGACCCTGACAGGAAAGTGCCATCCGGGGAGAACCTGATTATATCGCCGGCTGATGGGAAAGTGATAAGGCTGGAGGACAACTGCGAGACCCCATCGGCCTCAATATTCCTGGCTCTATACAATGTCCATGTCAACAGGTCCCCAGTGGATGGAATCATCAAATCGGTGACTCATTACCCGGGCAAATTTCATGCGGCTTTCCGCAGCAAGGCGATGAAGGAAAACCAGCGCAACGAGGTCGAAATCGAGACCGCTAACGGAATCGTGCGGATGCATCAGGTGACCGGAGCCCTGGCGCGCCGGGCGATATTCTACAAGAGGCCCGGCGACCGGGTAAAGGCAGGGGAGAGAGTTGGGCTAATTCGTTTCGGAAGCCGCGTTGACCTGTTTCTCCCTCCGGGATCGAAATTGGATCTAACGCTCGCTCGCAGGGTACGCGCGGGTGAGACTATTATTGGGATACTGCGGTGAGAGGAATTAAAGGGATACTTCCTGGAATGTTCACCATGGGCAATTTGGCCTGTGGTTTCGGCGCGATCGTTTTGGCCAGCGGGGCGGGCGGCGTAATAAGCACGAATGGGACCCGCAACCTATTCGAGGCCGTATGGCTCATCATTCTGGCGGCCTTCTTTGATTTTCTCGATGGCCTGATTGCGCGATTTTCCAAGTCGTACTCCAGATTTGGAGTGGAGTTGGATTCGCTGACCGATATCGTCTCTTTTGGGGTAGCCCCGGCCGTGATTCTGGTCAGTTATTCGTTAATTTCACACGGCCACTGGGCCTGGATACTCGGCTTCGTCTACCTGATGGCTGCGAATTATCGTCTGGCGCGCTTTAACCTGTCAGCCTCGTTGGAAAAGAAGATGAATTTTGTCGGCCTTCCGGTGCCATCGGCGGCGATAGCCATAGTATCTTACATATTGTTCTCTTATGAACTTTGGGGCGAAATCAGGATGGAGCGTTTTTTCATAATCCTGACCTTGACCTCTGCGGCCCTGATGGTCTCGACTGTCGAATTTGAAACCATGCCGCGATTCGATTTTACACAACCCAAGAACAGGATAAAGGTATTTTTCATAATTCTGGCTGCAATTGCAATCATGGTTAACGCCTCGCTGATGATATTTCCATTTGCGCTTCTGTATATTCTTTACGGAGTCGTCAAGCTGTTGATCATGATTTTTATTGGCGCAAAGAAGGTGACAAAGAAGAAGACTTCGGGGGAGGCATTGACGCATGGCAATTAATAATGGGAGCGACTGAATGAGGTTTTCCGTAAGTGTCAGAGTAGTTCTTAAAGATGGTGTTTTGGATCCTCAAGGTGAGACTATCGGCCGTGCTTTGAAGGACTTGGGATTCGATTCTGTCATCGGGGCCTCGACAGGCAGGATTTTCAGGCTCGATATTGATGCCGAAACAGAGGCCCAGGCTCGGAAAATAGCGGGCGAGGCGGCCTCGAAACTCCTGGCCAATCCGGTTATTGAACGTTATGAAGTCGAGATATCCAAATGAAAGTTGGTGTGGTAGTATTCCCGGGATCCAATTGCGATCACGATGCTTATAGCGCTTTTAAGCTGGTAAAGGGTGCTACGGTATCGTATCTCTGGCATGGCTCGCAAGATCTTGAGGGGGCTGAAATAGTGGTTCTGCCGGGCGGTTTCTCTTATGGCGATTATCTTCGGGCGGGCGCAATAGCTCGCTTCTCGCCAATCATGAAGAAGGTGGTTGAATTCGCGCGGAGCGGGGGGATTGTGCTGGGAATTTGTAATGGATTCCAAATTCTGACGGAATCGGGGCTGCTTCCCGGAGCGCTGATGAGGAATGGCGGTCTGCGTTTCATCTGCAAGCAGGTAATCTTAAGAGTGGAAAACTGCGGTACTCTTTTGACGGCGGACATTGAACCTGACAGGCTTCTCAGGATGCCGGTGGCGCATGGCGAGGGAGGGTATTTCGTAGATGACGCGACGTTAATCAATTTGGAAAAAAGGGGGCAGGTTCTTTTCCGATATGCCGATGCCGAGGGAGTGGTGACGGCGAATGCCAATCCCAATGGGTCGGTGAACAATATAGCCGGCATAATGAACATCGAGGGAAACGTATTCGGCATGATGCCCCATCCCGAGAGATCCTGCGAGTCTATCCTGGGCTCGAACGATGGGCTGTTGTTGGTCAAGTCACTTTGCTCACAGGTGGCGGGAGGTATAATTGCGAGATAAAGAAATCAGATTCGTAATCTTCTCGCTGCTCATGGCGGCGATAATCGGGGGATTTGTAGGAGAGTTTATCGGCTCATATCTACCCGAGGGTGCCGTAAAAACCCTTTTTATCAGGAGCCTGGATATTGGGATAGGGCAGAGGGGGCTCGCCGTAAATGATATCCAGGAACCGATTTATATCAACCTCTACAGCATTTCGCTGGCTTTTGGCCTGTTGATCAAGATTAATTTTGTGTCGCTTTTATTAATTATACTTGTTATAATTTACTTTAAGTGGTGGTATCTATAATACACGAGGTGAATAAATGGAAAGATTAGTATTATTATCGATGCCCGGTGGCACTGAGCTTCTGCTGCTGATGCTGGTTGTGCTGATCCTGTTCGGCGCCAGGCGCATACCGGAGGTGGCGCAGAACTTGGGCAAGGGAATAAGGGAATTTAAGAAATCGATGAAAGAAGTGCAATCAGAGATCGATACGGCGGATTCCCAAAAAGACAAAATCGAAAAACCAAAACAGGATAACGCCGGACGGATAGAAAAACCGAATGAGTAAACCTGTTTTTTCCAGAGAGGATATCGACAGAATTGCCGCCTGCCTGGGAGACCTAAAGGTATCCGACAACAAGGATCATTACAGGCTTAGGCTCTCCAATCCGGGAGAGAAACGCCAGCTCTCGCTTGAGATTTACCCGGAGGTTTCGTTGGGAGAGCACTCCAAAGGCGCTCTGATTGTGGTCTATACTCAAAACTGCCATCTGCAGCTGCATGATTGTTCAGGATACGTGGTCTCTGAGGAACTGGGCGAGGTGACTTTCGTTTCCGAGACGCCAGGCAAGATATCGGGCCTGGTTGTCGAAAAGGAGGCGGCCTGTTCACTTTATTCGAATGCCGAGCGAGGATTAATATCGGACGATTTCACCAGGTTCGGCGTTGAGGTCATGCTATCGGGAGTGGCGCTCAGCCTGGCCGAGGATATCTTATCCTCGAAAAGCGGCCCTGAACAATAATCGTAGATATTTTTTTGCCTATTATGTGGACTTTAACGGTCGATAAGGTGACATATGCAATTCACGAGGAAAGGCGATTACGCGTTGCGAGCCATGGTATACCTGGCCGATTCTCAAAATGCTTCTACGCATACAATTGACGAGATATCAAGAAACAGCGAGGTGCCCCGTCATTTCCTGGCCAAGATTTTGAAAGACCTGACGAGAGCCAACCTTTTAATAGCAGTCAAGGGTGCCAGGGGCGGTTATAGGCTCTCCCGCCAGGCATCGGAAATCAGCCTTCTCGAGGTGGTCGAGGCCACAATCGGCCAAATAGCGCTAAATTTATGCAATGAAGGGCTTGATCGATGCCCCAATAGTGAAACCTGCGGGCTTCATCCAGTCTGGGAGCAAGCCTCAGCTGCGGTGAGAGACATATTCGGACAAACCAAGCTAAGCTCGATTAAGTACCAATAGGTATCTATGCCCGATAGATTCATATATTTCGACAACATAAACACTACGTTTCCTGATATGGAGGTCATCGCCTCGATAGAGCGGGCATTACATTCCCAATTGGGAAATCCATCTGCTCATATCCATTCCGCCGGAATCGGTGCTGCTAGGTTGCTCGATAATTCCAAAGCGAATGTTGCTATACTGATCGGTGCCCAGCCCGAATCGATAATATTCACATCGGGTGCGACTGAGGCGAATAATCTCGCTATCAGCGGTTTCATGGGGGCCAACCCCGATCATCAATTGGGGGTATTATCCATTGAGCATTTCTCAATAATTAATCAGGCCCGCAAAATGAAATTAGGCGGGCGCAAGGTATTATTTGTCGATGTCGACCAAACCGGGATGGCGGACCTTGAACAGCTCGAGAAATTCGTCAAGTCCGATCCGACACTGGTATCGATCGCTTACGCCAATCCTGAGATAGGTACGATCCAGCCCGTCGAGCAGATCGGTCGGATCTGCCGGGACCATGGGGCGACTTATCACTGTGATGCCACGGTTGCCGCCTCTACGCAGTCGATAGATGTCGGAAAACTAGGGATCGATCTTTTAACGTTGTCAGGGCACAACATGTACGGCCCGACCGGAATTGGCGCCCTGTTTATCGGAAAAGGCGTTAATTTGCATTCCTTATTCGAGGGTGGCAACCAGGAGCATGGCATCAGACCGGGCACCGAAAATGTTGTGGGCGCAGTAGGATTAGGAAAGGCCTGCGAACTGGCCAAGGCCAATCTCGAGAATTGGTCTGGAAGGCTATCCGCCTTAAGCAGTCGCTTATGGCAGGGATTATCTGAAACTGTGCCTTTCATTCATCTGACTGGCCATCCGGATAGAAGGCTTCCTGGTCATGTTTCGTTTTGGGTGGAACATATCGAGGGGGAATCGCTTCTGCTTCTCTTGAACATGAAAGGCGTCATGGCGGCCTCGGGCTCGGCTTGCAGTTCAAACCTCAAGGGCGAGGATGAGGAGGATTTAGTGGCCTCTCATGTGCTCTCGGCGGTTGGGGTCCCCACGGATATTTGTGCCGGCTCGCTGGCTCTGACTCTTGGGAAATATAATAACATCGAGGAAGTCGAATACGTCATAAATGTCATGCCCGGAATAGTTGAGAAACTACTGGCGATGTCGCCCAGTTATAGTGATTATATGAGGAAGAAGGAGTAACCAGATGGATAATAAATCATTCCCATATTCCGAATTGGTGATGGAGCATTTCTCGAACCCGAGAAACATAGGCGAAATAGAGAATCCCTCGGCAGTAGGCAACGCCGGCAATCCCAATTGCGGTGATCTCATGCGCATCTATCTTAAAATAGAGGATGGCATTATTGTCGATGCCAAATTCAAAACCTTCGGCTGCGGGGCAGCTATAGCATCATCTTCCATGCTAACCGAGATGCTGAAAGGCAAAAGGCTAGAGGATGCCTTGAAGATCTCCAATCAAGCGGTGGCCGATGCGCTTGGAGGGCTTCCGCCGGTGAAAATCCACTGCTCGGTTATGGCCGAGGAGGCTCTCAAAGCGGCAATGGAGGATTACAAAAAGCGAAAGCAGTTTTGATATAACCCAAATTCCATTCGAGCGCCGGTTTCAAACCGGCGTTTCTTTTTGTCGCGAGGCCGGCCGGACATGCTTCGGACGACGGTGTTCCAAAAAGCGCTTGACAATATATGCGGCTTGGATTTAATAATAGCGAACTAGCGAATTGAATGTCTCGTGCAAATATGGAGGTATTATGAAAAAGCACATTTTCATTGCGGTCATGGGTTTAGGCTTATTGATTGTAGCGTGCGATAAGCAGCGGGCATTGGATAAAATTTTGGCCGATCCGCAGATGAAGACATATATAATGGGCGAAATCATGAAGAGCGAACAAACCAGGGCTCAGATCGCCGATTCGCTTTTCGCCGATCCCGTTCTGACGAGTGCCTATTTGAATCGTCTCATTCAAAATCAATACTCCAGAGAAGACCTGCTCCGTCGGATTATGCAGGTCGACACCTCGGGACAATGGACTGTTTCGATATTGGCGGAGGATCCCCGGTTCAAGAATCAGATGAAACTGGTATCCAAGTAGCGAAGCTAATTATGATTGCAGATTACGGCCGCATCTTGAAAGGTGCGGCCTTTTAATTTTTCAAGGCATCGCGGAGTCTGTCAATGACAATCGCCCAGACAAGCGTTACGCTCATCAATGCGGATACGAAAAGGAGTGGTGACTGCGAGAGGTTCCTGGCGATATTCAAGATGGCCTTAAACTGCAGAGAAATGTCGGATAAATTGATATCAAGAGCGCGCGGGAAACCACCTAAGAGATCATTTGCAAACGTCATGATCCTGCTCCAATAGAGAGCGACCAATAAGGCCAGGCCAGCGTAGGCCGTCAATACACCTCCAATACGAGCCATCTTTATGTTTTTGTGCGCTCTGTTTGTCGATTCCTCGGAAAGCAGAGTCGCCATTACGTTAGCATATATATCGAATGAAGCAGGCAAAAGGTTGATGTTCCCGATTTCACCGGATATTTCATCGGGTAATTCCAGGGTTCTTTGACAGTAAGAGCAGAATTCCAGATGGGCAAGGATTGCGGCGTCGTCAATCCTGGGATCGCCAGATATCAGCGCATCTTGAATCTGTCGACAGTTAAACCACATGTTTTTCCCAGAGCATTTTCAGTTCTTGTTTAGCGCGGAAAAGCCTGATCTTGACTGTCCCAATGGGACAACTAAGAACTTCGGCGATTTCCTCGTACTTCAAATCGTCGAAATAATGCAGTATGATGATTACCTTGTGTTCCGGCTTTAGGCGGTCGACAAGCTTCCTTATCGCCATTCTCAAGGGGATATTTTCATTGCAATCGTCTGGAGCCGCAGGTTCGATGTCCAGGGCCTCGTCAGGGATTTTGTTCCTCTTTAGATGATTCAGAGCGGTATTATAGGCAATTCGGTAGAGCCATGTTTTAAATGATGATTTTTTCTCGAATCGCCGTAATGCCCTGTAGGCCCGGAGGAAAGCCTCCTGAGATATGTCCTTGGCCGAATCCTCGGACGAGACTATTCCGCGGATAAGAGTATAGACGAAATTTTCATATCTCTTAACGAGAATTCCGAAGGCCTCGATATCGCCCTCGCCGACCCTGGTGATGATATCTTCATCGGATAGCTCCTCTCCAAGGCATTTCCGCAACGCGGGCGATACCGGGATTGCGTATCCCCGGACAAAACCAAGTGCCAGGTTCCTACTCATCATTTCCATCCCTTTGACATTAGATACGAGGATATTGTTTCATTTGATTCTCCATTTTTGAAACAATTTCGGCTATCGCGTTGTCCAAGTGGCAAAAAAGGAGGAAAGATGTGGAATAGTGATCCCAACATGGGCGTGGTGTTGATTGTGGCCATATCGATGGCGGGTCTGGCGGCCGTGCCGATAATGATTGCGACCCTTATCGCTAACAATGCAAAGAAAAAACGCGAGGCTGATTTGATCCGCCTGGCAATAGAGAAAGGGATACCGGTACCGGATTTCACTGAGCGTGTTAGTCGCTATGGGTCGCTGAAGGCTGGACTGATCTGGATCGCGATCGGGGCTGGCTTTATGTTGATGGTGGCCTTTTCGGTTGATGGCAATAAAGAAGGAATGTCGTTGGGATTTATACCCATATTAATTGGGCTGGCGCTATGCGTTAGTTGGTATCTTGAGGCTCGCTATCAGGACAGCAAAGCCGCCCGCCCTGGCAGCGAAATTTAAGAAATTTGACGCCTAAATCTGCTTCATTTTCCAGGAGCCGGTGCGAAACCAGATTAAGACAGCAATGCCCTTGATTATGGTCGAGATGGTAATCGCCCAGAAGATGCCGATCGGCCCCAGGCCAAGCGGAATAGCCAGGAAGTAGGCTAAAGGTATCCTAATGAGAGTGCCGGGGATAGAAATCACCATTGGCGGGATAGTATTGCCCGCCCCCGCGAATGCTCCCTCGAGCACAAACTCAAGCGCCATGAATACCTGGGAGAACGCGATTATCTTGAGATAATAGGCGGAAATTTTTATGACCTCGATGTCACTTGTCAACATCGAGGTTATTTTTTCGGCAAACGCATAAAATATCACGCCATAAACAAATGTGATGGCGGTAATGATACCAAGCGTTGTCCAGGCGGCTTTCTCGGCGCGGTCCGGCTGTTTCGCCCCGAGATTCTGACCGACCATCGCGGAGGCCGCAATGTAAAAGCCGAAACATGTCATATACGAGATCGATTCAGCGCGATTGCCGACCGGAATTGAGGCCACTGCAGCCGTTCCGAATTCCGACATGATCCTGGTCATGCCAAGGTAGACCACTGCGAAATTGATGGAGGCCAGCGATGGAGGAAGGCCAATTTTGAGAAGCCGCCCGATAACATTGATGTCGAGATCTCCCAGGGATCTGGGAATAATCCTGAAAGGAAGGCGACCGCGCAGGACGAAAACCAGGGCAATAAAAAAAGACACCGTATGAGCGATTGTCGTCGCAATGGCAGCCCCCATCGTCTCCAGACGCGGGAATATCCAGATTCCGTATATCAGGAGTATGTCAAGGATGATATTGGTCACAACTGCTGTGATCATCACTATCATCGGGGTTACCGTATCGCCGACAGCCCTGAACACGGCGCTGGCAACCTCGGCCAGAAACAACACCGGCACGGCCATGAACACTATCCTGAGATAAACTCTGCCCATTTGTTCGACTTGCGGCTCCAGGCGCAGAAGGTGCAGTATCTTTCCAGAGAAAATAATGCCGATGATCGATAGCGCGATTGAGAAATAGAAAGCGAATTTGAGTATTTGCATGGAGTCTTCCGATGCGGCCTCGAGATTGCCGGCGCCGTAATGACGAGAGACAATAGCCACCGTGCCAACGCCGAATATGTCCATGAGGGAAAAGATCATCCAGACTATGAAACCGGCCGAACCTACTGCCGCCACCTGCGCCGCGCCCAAATGCCCGACCAATCCGGTGTCTATGAGGTTGTTCACCACGATGGCAAACATCGAAAAGACGGCCGGGACGGCCAATGTCAGCACATGCCGAGGAATTGAACCCTGTGTTAAATCTCTAGCCATAACTAAAAAAATGCCTCGGAAAAATATCGGCGAATTTCTCCAAAATCAAGATAGAATTACGGATATCTGTATTTATTGTTACGGGAAAGACTCTAAAAGTGCTGGCAAATTATTAGTGGGTTTCGGCTTTATGGTAATACTCGGAAACCGGGTGAAAGCTCTTTCGATGAATCAAACATGGGCCATGCTCGAATAATCTTGTCAGGTGTTCCGGTGTAGCGTAACCCTTGTGTTTTCCGAAACCATATTCGGGGAATTGCTCCGAATATTCAATCATAAGCTGATCGCGATGAGTCTTTGCGAGGATGGAGGCGGCCGCAATGCAGAGTTCCAGTTTGTCGCCGCCAATAATAGCCTGCTGTTTCATTGAGAGCCCTGGCACCTGGTGACAACCGTCGACAAGTACGAATTCAGGCTCGATCCCCAAGGCCCCTATTGCCTGCCTCATGGCCAGAAACGATGCCTGCAGAATGTTGATTCTGTCGATTATCTTGTGGCCGACGACACCGATACCCCACAGGCATGAGGAGGTCATCAATCTTTCCATCTGCCTTTGGCGCTGGGCCGGACTAAGGCATTTGGAATCACGTATACCCTCGGTATCAAACCCCTCGCAAAAAATGACAGCGGCCGCGACCACCGGCCCGGCCAACGGTCCGCGCCCCGCTTCATCGACCCCGCAAATCAATTGCCCTCTGAAACTGCAGGGCAACGATTTATCCGCGTGAGCTATACCAGGCATTTGTTTCCAGCCGAAAGAGCTGCCATTATTCCGAGAGTATTCCATTTCAATAACCAATGCCCGTTTATCATTATAATATCAGTAAGTTAGAAAAAGCGCCTTAAAAAATTTAAGGGCGTTATATTCAACGCCCTCATGATTGCTCCTGGAAATTCGTGGAAATCCACCAGGTTATTCTTCCTTTTTCTCGCCGATCCTGGCCTTTTTCCCTTTCAAGCCTCTGAGGTAATAAAGCTTCGAGCGGCGAACCCGCCCCTGCTTGATCATCTCGATCTTTGCAATATTCGGAGAATGCAAAGGAAATACCCTTTCCACACCGACACCTGACGAGAGCTTGCGAACGGTAAATGCCTCGGAGATGCCGCCGCCGGTCCTGGCGATAACCGTACCCTGGAATACCTGGATCCTTTCCTTATCGCCCTCTTTAATCTTAACATGGACCCTGATGGTGTCCCCCGGGGAGAATTCCGGGATATTGGACTTCCGATATTTGGCCTCAAGCGATTTTAATACTGACATGCCATGATTCCTTTCAACTCATGTATTCACTTAATATTTTTATCTCTTCCTGACTCAAATCCCTCTTGGCGAATAGGTCCGGGCGAAGCTCCCTGGTGCGAGACAGAGCGTTCCCCAGCCTCCAACGCCTGATTTTCTCATGATGCCCCGATATCAGGACCTCCGGTACTCGCCGATTTTCAAAAATCTCGGGCCTGGTATATTCGATTGGACCAAGCAATCCCGAGAAGTGAGAGTCCTCCGCGGCCGAGCCGAAATCCTTCATGGTACCCGGCAAGAGCCTTAATATGGCATCAGCGATTACGACCGAGGCATATTCCCCGCCGGTCAGCACATAATCGCCAATCGAAACCTCTCTCAAATTTGCTATCTCAATAGCTCTCTGGTCAACACCTTTATAATGCCCACAGATGATTAATATCCAGCCGCGAGACGCCAACCCTGAGACCATATCCTGATTCAAAAGCTGTCCGCCGGCCGAGGTTACAATTCTGACCGCCTTATTGTCTGGATCGACGGTGTTAACCGCCGCGACAATCGGCTCCGGTTTCATAACCATACCGGGCCCGCCGCCGTACGGAATATCATCGACAACCTTGTGCTTATCGGTCGTAAAATCCCGCAGGTCGTGGATATTGATCTCGAATAGCCCGTTTTGTCGGCCACGGCCAATCAGGCTCTCGGAAAGGGGCACATCCACCATGCGCGGGAATATTGTTATTATGTCGATTCTCATACTTAATAGAGGCCTTCGATCTTCCTTATGATAATCTTCTTGCCTTTGATATCAACAGAAACCACCACCGATTTGACAAACGGTATCAGTATTTCGCCGCGCTCGCCGCGGATAGTAAAGACATCGTTGGCCGCGACATAATCAATGGCCGTCACCTTTCCCAGGTACGCTCCGCCCTCGTCAAAAACATCGGAGCCCTCAATATCGAAATAATAATATTCATCTTTGTTTAGCGATGCCAGGTTTTCAAGCTCGACCAGGACCTCGCCGCC
>Ga0315293_10000088_pt1 | contig 71721 bp, 65 predicted proteins | sample YL17G13_20_MG_FD_203071 | JGI IMG/M metagenome (GOLD analysis project Ga0315293, IMG submission 203071) | Sediment microbial communities from Yellowstone Lake, YNP, Wyoming, USA - YL17G13_20 | ecosystem: Environmental > Aquatic > Freshwater > Lake > Sediment | place: USA: Wyoming | collected...
AGACCTCCTTGTGAAATTGAATGGCCTTCGAGGCCCACTATTAAAATTTTGAGCGGTCCCAGCGACCAGCTCGTTTGGCGGATTATACCGCCCACATCGAGGCCTGGCTTTCATAGTTTCTTCGTGGCTTTGTGTCTTTGTGGCAGGTCCTTCGACTACGCTCAGGACAAGCAACTTTAGTTTGAAATCCCCGGCGAAAGCGGTATACTAATCAATTCAAAAATTAAACCTGAAAGTGCAAAACTAAGGAGAATGGTATGCCATTAGTAACCAGCAAAAAGATGTTTCAGATGGCCTATAAGAACGGCTACGCGGTCGGCGCGTTCAACGTGAACAATATGGAAATCACGCAGGGCATCATACAAGCGATAGCAGAGGAAAAGGCGCCATTGATTCTGCAGGTGTCGAAGGGGGCAAGGGAATACGCCAGTAACAGCTATCTTACTGCGATAATGAACGTAGCGGTGAAGGAAAACCCCGATATTCCCATTGTTACACACCTTGACCACGGCGATAACTTCGAGACCTGTAAGCAGTTTGTCGATGACGGGTTTACATCGGTGATGATTGACGCCTCGAAACTGCCTTTCGAGGAGAACATCAAGGTAACAAAGGAGGTAGTTAAATATGCCCACAGCCATGGGGTCGTGGTTGAGGCGGAACTTGGGCAATTAGGAGGTATCGAGGAGCACGTTGTCGGCGTTGACGACGTCGAGAAGTACCTGACGGACCCCAAACAGGCGGTTGAATTCGTCGAAAAAAGCGGTGTTGATTCATTAGCGGTGGCGGTGGGAACCAGCCACGGGGCGTATAAATTCAAGGCCGAGCCGAAGCTCGCGTTAGACCGTATTCAACAGATGCAGGAAATGATGCCTGGTTTCCCGCTGGTGATGCACGGTTCAAGCAGCGTCCTGAGGGAATTTGTGGACCTGATTAACAAATACGGCGGGAAGATGCCGAATGCGATGGGTGTGCCTGAATCAGCGATAAGCCAGGCGGTGAAGATGGCGATTTGCAAGGTGAATATTGATACGGATTTGCGGCTGGCGCTGACGGCAAAGATTCGGCAGGTGTTTGCGGAAAAGCCAAGTGAGTTTGACCCGCGGAAGTATTTGGGACCGGGCAGGGACGCGATAAAGGCGATGGTTAAGCACAAGCTGCACGTGCTGGGCTGTGCGGGCAAGGCGGCAGAGTGCCTGTAAGGCAAGCATCTGAATTTACTATTTTTGATTTTCAATTTTTGATTTTGAGATAATGAGACGTATGCAGGTTAGCCGTAAATTTGGGGATGTGAGACGGTTGCTTTGCAGCATTCTTTTGGTGACGGTCTGTATTTTGCCTGCGAGAAGTTTGTCGGCGGCGGCGGTTGGTATTGAGGACATACCGCTTACAAAGCAGGGAGGAGCGGTTGAGGCGAACATCGTCAATCCTGAGCGTACGGAGTTGAGTGAGGAGGAGATAGTTGAGGCGGCGTGTGCACTGATTGAGCAAGGCAAGTTTGACGCGGCGGGCCAGCTTATAGAGGCATCGGGCAGCGTGCGTCAGGACTGGAAGCTGGTTTCACGACTAAAAGAGATAGTGGGGCAGTGGCAGCAGTTGCAGAAAAGTCGGCAGTCGCAGCGGGAGGCGGCATACAAGGAGCAGTTGGCTGAATTAGAGCGGATTAAGGCGATAAGACCCCCCGTGCCACTACGGTGGGGTGTTTTGGAAGACATGCGAACTTTTGCCCGGCAGTGGCTGTCCGACCTCGGCTCGACGCCGAGGCGAGACGGGGAGGAGGTCGGCCCGGACGCGGGAAATGACGCGAACGAGCAGGGAGAGCAGAACAGCGGCCCCACGGCGATATTAGCGGCTGTGATACGAACAAGTGAATTTGCTGATGAGAAGCAAAAGAAGGAGCTGTTGTCTGACCCGTGTGTGCTGGAGGCGATAGACAGGGCCAAGTCGGAGGCGGCGGCACTTGAGTATAAGGGCAAGTGGTTCGACGCCTACGTGATGTATTATAGCTGGCTTGCCGCGATGGAGCCGAACAACAAGGGCTACGCGGATTATGCGGAGCGGCTGATAGAGAAGGCGGAGATAGTGGGCGCTTTTCAGGACAGCCCCTGCGAGACGGGCAAGCAACGGTTTGAGGGGGTAAAGAGGCGGATACTTGAGCGTGCGGTGGACGCGCTGAATTTCAATTATGTAAACAAGATAGATTATCGTGAGATGGCGGCCAAGGGGATAAGGCGGTGCAGGTCGCTGGCGGAGGTAGTGGGGGTGCTGACAAAGACAGAAGACCCGGCTTCGCATCGCTTCGCCGAGGCGAGCAGAAGACCCGGCTTCGCCCAAGGGGCTACGCCGGGCAAGCAGAAGACAGAAGACGGAACAGAGAACGGAGGACAGGAGCCGAATACCTCGGCCTTAGGGGAGAGTTTCAAGGATTTCAGGCCTGATGCAAATGCGACAGCAGAGCTAAGTTCGAGACTTGCTGCGCTTGAGCAGGAGACGGCCGAGTGGTCGGAAGGAGCCGCCAAGGACAGGTTTTTAGCTGCATTTGAAAAGGTGCTGGAGCTAAATTTGACCAGTGCCCGGCTGCCGGAGGAGGTGGTAATCGCGGAGTTTGCGGAGGCGGCGTTTGGGACGCTCGACCCATACACCGTTCTGGTCTGGCCGACGCAGGTGCCGGATTTTGAGAAGGTGATGATGAATGAGTTTTCCGGCATCGGCATAGAGATAGCCAGGCAGAAGGGGCAGTTGACGGTGGCGAGCCTGCTGCCTGATACGCCTGCGTATAATTCGGGGCTTGACGCGGGTGACGTGATAGACAGCGTGGACGGGGTGGCGACGAAGGACATGCCGCTTCCGTGCGCGGTGAAACGGATAACGGGGCCTTCGGGGACAAGCGTGAAACTGGGAATAAGGCGTGAAGGTGAGCAGCAGGTTCGTGAGATTACGATAACGCGAGCGAAGATAATTGTGCCGACGATTCGCGGCCGGCAGAGGACCGAAGAAGGCAAATGGCAGAATATGGTGGATGAGCAGGAAAGAATCGGGTACGTTCGGTTGACCAATTTTGCGGAGAAGACGGCGTCGGAGCTGGAGGAGTCGCTCAATTCTCTTGAGGCGGCCGGGATGCGTGGATTGATTTTGGATTTGCGTTTTAATTCGGGCGGATTTTTCGAGAGTGCGGTTGAGGTATCGGACGAGTTTTTGGATGAGGGATTGATAGTGATAACGCGGCCGAGGTTCGGGATACCGGCATACGCAGCGGCCAGGAGCAAAGGGACGCATCCGAACTATCCGATGGTTGTGCTGATTAACGCCGGTTCGGCGAGCGCCTCGGAGATTGTTGCGGGCGCTTTAGCGGATGCGTCGCATAAGCGTGCGACGTTAGTCGGGGAGAGAACGCACGGCAAGGGGGTTGTGCAGGGTATAACGCATTATCCGGGCGAAGGCGCGCAGTTGAAATACACGATGGCATATTATCATTTGCCTTCCGGCCAGCGAGTTAAAAGCAAGGAGGAGGCGGAAAAGGAGCACAGCGAGGACTGGGGCATCGGGCCAGACGTTACGGTGGAGCTGCGAAGCGATGAGCTTCGCAAGATGTTCGATGTGCAGCGTGACAACGACGTGCTCGTCAAGGCGGGGCACGATAACGCTGCAAGCCCGCTGAAGAAACATACGCTGGAGCAGACAGTTGAGGTTGACCCCCAATTGGCCACGGCGATATTAGTGGTCAAGAGCAAACTGATTCGTGAGCAGGCCCGAACCGCGGCAAAAAAGGCGGCGTAATTTTAACCACGGATTACACAGATTACACTGATATAAAGTAAAAAGGGAAAGAGCTGGATTCCTGCTTTCGCAGGAATGACAGAAGCAAAAGGGAAAAGGTAAAAAAACAGAGGACCCGGCTTCGCCCAAGGGTCCTGAACCAGAAACGGTTCAGGACTACGCCGGACAAGACGCCGAGGCAGGCAGATGACAGAGGACGGAAGACAGAACAACGAACATCGAACATCGCACATTGAACAGGCCAGAGAGGGAAAGTTACGCGCTATAAAGCAGATGGGTATTGACCCATACGGGGGGCGATATGACGGGGCGGAGCCGGCGACGGATGTAAAAGCGAGATATAAAGACCAGAGGACAGACCCTCCTTCGCCAAGGGCTACGGAGGGCGTGGGACAGAAGACAGAAGACGGAGAGCAGAGGGCGAAGTGCGCGGGGAGGATAGTTTTACTGCGAGATATCGGCAAGCTGATATTTATGACGGTGCGGGACTCAAGCGGGGCAATCCAGGTTGGTTTGAGCAAGAGTTTGCTGGAATCACAGTGGAGTTTTATGAAGCTGCTTGAGTTAGGCGATATAATCGGGGCATCGGGGAGGTTAGGCAAGACAAAGACAGGTGAAATAACGATATGGGCGGAAGAGATTGTGCTTTTGAGCAAGTCGGTTTTGCAGCCGCCTGAGAAGTGGCACGGCTTAGCGGACATCGACCTGCGATACAGGCAGCGATACGTTGACCTGTGGGCGAACCCGGAGGTGATGGAGCGATTCAAGAAACGAATTGCAATTATCTGGACAATCCGGGAGTTTCTGAAAGGGCGTGGATTTTCCGAGGTAGAGACGCCGATGATGCAGACGATAGCGGGGGGGGCGGCGGCGAAGCCGTTCATAACGCATCATAACGCATTAGATTTGGATTTGTTTTTGAGGATTGCGCCGGAATTATTTTTGAAACGGCTGTTAGTGGGCGGGATGGAGAAGGTATTTGAGATTAACCGCAACTTCCGCAACGAAGGGCTGAGCACCCGGCACAATCCGGAATTTACGATGCTGGAATTGTACCAGGCATACGCTGACTATAACGTGATGATGGATTTGACGGAGGAGCTGATTTGTCTTTTGGTGGGAAAGTTCTGCAAAGACGGCAGGGCGCAGTTTGGCGAGATGAGCGTTGATTACAGCAGGCCGTGGCGGCGGGCGGAGTATTCGGAGCTGTTGAAAGAATACGGCGGGTGTGGAATAGGAGACATCGGCGGCGTGCGTTCAAAGGCGGGACAAATCGGGATTGAGCACAAGAATATGGATGACGCGGTGGTAATCAATGAGGTGTTTGAGAAGACGGTTGAGGAGCACCTGATTAACCCGACGTTTGTGAAGGATTATCCCGCAGCGTTGTGCCCGCTGACGAGGCGAAAGAAAGACAGGCCCGATATAGCCGAGCGGTTTGAATTGTATATCGCGGGGATGGAGTTAGCCAACGCCTATACCGAACTGAATGACCCGGCGGTGCAGGAGGAGAATTTCCGGCACCAGCTCCGCGGGCAGAACGAAACGATGGCGACGATGGACCGGGATTTTGTGACGGCGTTGAAATGCGGGATGCCGCCTGCGGGCGGATTGGGGATAGGGATAGACCGGCTTGTGATGGTTTTGACGGGTGCGACGAGCATTCGAGACGTTGTGCTGTTTCCGTTATTAAAGCCGACAAAATAGCGAACTCGCCGCAGAGACCGCTAAGCACGCAGAGAATAAGGTATTAAAAGTTAAAAGGTGGGAGGCACCAAGATGGTATTTACATTAGTATATCAAGGTCCGCTGGCATCCAAAGGCAACGTATTTTTTATATGCTTCACGATTTTGCCAAGGGCAGGTCTGTGGGTATAATGAAGTTATGGTAGCGATGAATGAGATAGAGCGGTTTGGCAAACGAATCGGTGAGGAGTTTGGGGCCGAGAAGGTGATTTTATTTGGCTCACACGCTCAAGGCATTGCTACGCAGGATTCGGATGTTGATTTGCTTATAGTCGCTTCATTTGCGGGGAAGAGCGTCGATCAATCGGTACAGATCCGGCTCAAATTGCGGCCATCGTTTCCCGTTGACCTGCTTATTCGCACGCCTGAAAAGATTCGCCAGCGTTTGGAGATGGGCGACCAGTTCATAAAAGATATTCTCAAGCGGGGCAAGGTTCTTTATGAAGCCAACAACCGCTGAATGGATTGAAAAGGCAGAGGGCGATTTTGCAACTATGCAGCGGGAGTCCCGCGCAAGGAGGAATCCCAACTACGACGCGATTTGTTTTCATGCCCAGCAATGTGCGGAGAAATATCTTAAAGCGCGATTGGTTGAAGCGGATATTTCTTTTGGCAAAGTTCACGACCTTGTAGCTTTGCTTGACCAGACATTAGCCGTTCAGCCGGATTGGGAGGTTTTCCGCGAAGATTTGGCTTATCTTTCTGATTTCGCAGTAAGTTCTCGCTATCCGGGTGAGTCGGCTAACAAGGAATCTGCTCTTGACGCCGTCCGGAGATGCCGGTTTTTCCGCAAGATTGCTCGCAGCTTTCTTGGTCTGCCGGAATAGATACGAATATAGTTCTTCGGCAAAGAGCAGTTTTATTTGAGGAAAACGATTTCTCTGTGTCCTCTGCGGCTAAAAAATTTATTATTCTCTGTGGCTGAAATAAGATGCTGAAGATATTTTTGTGGCTGCGGTATCTTGGCAAGAGGAGGGTGGTGTTGCTGAGCATTGCCGCCGTTGCCCTTTCAACCGCACTTCTAATAGTCGTGGCGAGTTTGTTTAATGGTTTTATCGATGCGTTTGAGCGAAGCGCTGCTGATGCAATAGGGGACGTTGTCATATCGCCGCCGGCGAGATTTGCGCAGTATCCGGAACTCATTGAGCGTCTGGAGCAGACAAGCGTCGTGGAGGCAGCGACCGCAACACTAACGGCAAAAGGCCTGCTGCATCTGGGCAAGGGCAACGTCAGAGGAGTGGATATTTGGGGCATCGAGCCGGAGCGGCGGGAACGGGTAACCGGTTTCAAGAGGTCTTTACTCAGGACGAAAAGTTTGCCTGGCGGGCCGTCATTTGAGACAGAGGAGGCGGGAACGACGGGAGGATTTGTTGGAATCGGATTGGTGACCAGGCCCGATGAGCAGACCGACGAATATGATTTTGAATCGGCAGAAAAGATAATAGGCGGCAAAGTTGTTCTAACTACCGGGACATTAACGGGAGGGGAAGGGGCCGAGGGTAAGCAGTTCAGGCGAAAGACGCTGGAGATTACGGTCCTGGACGTTGTGTTCACGGGCGTCTATCAGTTCGACAAGGGCTACATATACCTGCCGATAGAAAGGGTGCAGGAGGCGGTGTACCCGGAGGCGAAGCAGCCGATTGCGGGGCAGATTCAGATTAAACTCAAGAGAGGCGCTGATGAGGAGGTTGCATTGGCGCAGATTCGCGGGGTGTGGGAGGTGTTTGCATCGGAGCGGCTTGGCTGGCCGGCATACGTTATAACAGAGACGGTCATTGAAACCTCCAAACAAATACAGAGCCAGCTTGTCGCTGAGTTTCGCAAGCAGATGGGGGTTTTGCTTTTGATATTCGGGGTGGTGAGCTTGAGTGCGGTGCTTCTTGTTTTCTGCATCTTTTATATGATTGTCGAGAGGCAGCGGCGGGATATTGCGATATTGAAAAGCTGCGGGGCCGGCAGCGGGGCGGTGGCTTTCATATTTTTGGGATTTGGCGTATTCGTTGGGGCGCTCGGAACCTTGCTGGGGACAGTGCTGGGCTATTTGGTGACAAAGAACATCAATGTCGTCGAGGGCTGGATTAGAATCGTGTTCGGGCTGAAACTCTGGAAAGCAAGTGTATATATGTTCAGCAAGATACCCAACGAGGTGGATTGGCAGGCCGCTGTTTGGATTGCACTGTCGGCGATTGCAGGCGCCGCGATAGGCGCAGTGATACCGGCGTTGTCGGCGGCCATAACCAGGCCGGTCAACGTTCTTCGATACGAGTAAGTGGATTTAACTGTGTATAAGCTGATTTTGGCATTACGTTATCTTTATCGCAGGCGGATAAGTTACCTTGCGCTTGGGGCGGTTGCGCTTTGCGTGTTCATCGTTGTTGTTGTGATGACGGTGATGAGGGGGCTGGTCAGTGACTTCAAGGAAAAGAATCACAGTTTCACTGGCGATTGTGTTGTGGGGACAGAGTCGCTTGTCGGATTTCCGTATTATGAGGATTTTGTGAGAGTTCTGGACGGGGCAGGTTTCATAGAATGTGTTTCGCCCGTTATAAAGAGCTATGCCCTTGTCGATGCGGGAGGTTCGCAGCACGGGATGGGGGTCGAGATAATCGGGATTGACCCGGTGCAGCACAGCGTGGTGACGGGGTTTGGACAAACGCTGCATTACCACAAAGATGCTGTATCGCGTGCATTTGAGCCGGCAGATGATGCAAATCTGCCGGGCTGCGTGGTCGGAGCGGACCTGTGGCTTGAGCGCAACTCAAAGGGCAAATATTATTATGACCCGAATCCTGCTTCGACGGCTATAGGCGTGATGTGTTTTCCCCTCACAGCGAAAGGCGCTTTGGCCAGGGCGGGCACGGACCTCGTCAATACCAAGACGTTTTATTTCAGCGACACGTCGGAAAGCGGGCTGGCAAGGGTCGATGGGGCCGTGGTTTATCTGCCTTTTGAAGATGCGCAGGCGCTTTGCGGGATGAAGGAGCCGGTGGCAAGAGCATCGTGGATTCATATAAAGTTCAGGCCGGACGTAAAACTCGAAGAGGGCTGCCGGGAGGTTCGGCTGTTGTGGACAAAGTTTTATGACCAAATGAAGGATAAACCCAATGCGGAGCTGTTGGCGGGGGTGGGCGTGCAAAGCTGGAAGGAGTTCCGGCGAGAATATATTGCGGCGATGGAGAAAGAACAGGTGATGCTGACGATGATGTTCGGCCTTGTGGGTCTTACGACCGTGTTTATTGTTTTCGTCGTCTTTTATATGATAGTCAGCCATAAGACCAAGGACATCGGCATATTGAAAAGTGTGGGTGCTTCGGGCGGGGACGTGGTTACACTGTTTTTGGGTTTTGCAGCGATGTTGGGTGTTGCAGGGTCGGCAGTCGGGGTTGCGGCGGGGCTGTGGTTCCTGCGTGATATAAATGCGCTGGAAAGGTGGCTGTTCGAGCGGTTCGGGTTTCAGTTGTGGGACCGGACGATTTATGCGATAGGGGAAATACCGAACCGGATGGATTTAACAATGGTGCTGGTGGTGGTATGTTGTGCGGTTTTGGCGTGTTTGGCAGGTGCGGTGTTACCGAGTGTGCGGGCGGCCGGGGCCAAACCCGCTGAGACTTTGCAGGTGAGCCAGTTATGAGCAAGGATGAATTCATAATAGAAGCACAGGGTATTTACAAATCCTACCGGATGGGGGCGGCGGAGGTCCGCGTCCTGAAGGGGGCTGACATTGCAGTCAAAAGGGGTGATTTTGTGGCGATAGTAGGGGCGTCGGGCAGCGGCAAAAGCACGCTGTTGCACATTTTAGGCGCTTTAGACAGGCCCGACAAAGGGGTGGTGCGATTTGAAGGGCGAGAGCTGGAGGGGATGAGCGGGCGTGAGCTGAACAGGTACCGCAACAAAACGGTGGGGTTTGTGTTTCAGTTTTATCATTTATTAGATGAATTGAGCGTATTGGAGAACGTGATTCTGCCCGCGATGGTGCCTGTGGGGGTAATCCGCTGGGTGTCGGTGCGTGGGGGAGTTAGGCGGCGCGGGCGGGAGCTGTTAGAGGCGGTCGGGCTGGGTGAAAGAGCGGCACACAAGCCATATCAGTTGTCGGGCGGGGAACGGCAGCGTGCGGCCATAGCGAGGGCGCTTGTCAACGAGCCGAAATTGCTTTTGGCAGACGAGCCAACGGGCAATCTTGACTCTGCAACGGGAAATGGTATCTTAGAGCTTCTTGAAAGGTTGAATCGTGCGGGGCAGACGGTAGTTATGGTAACGCACGATGAACGGGTTGCCCGGCGGGCCGGGCGAATAATAACATTAGCTGACGGCAGGATAAAGTAGCCCCCGCTGCTTCGCTTTGCGAAGCGCAGCGAAGCAAAACGGCGGGGGCACAAAAGGAGCGCTTATGGCGTTGAAGATTTGGCTTGGTGATAAGCTTGTCGATGAGCAGGACGCGAAGATATCCGTGTTTGACCACGGCTTGCTTTATGGGGACGGGGTGTTCGAGGGGATACGGGTTTACAACAAGCGTGTGTTTGAGCTTGAGGCGCATATAGACCGACTTTACAACTCGGCCAAGGGGATTCGGCTGGATATCCCGATGGGCAGAGAGAAGCTTATAGGCGCGATACACAAGACCGTCGAGGCCAACGGTGTTGTGGACGGTTACATTCGATTAGTTGTTACACGCGGAATAGGAACATTGGGGCTGAACCCCTTTACCTGCGAAAATTCGACGGTGTTCATAATCGCGGACAATATCCAGTTGTATCCCGAAGAGCTGTATGAGAAGGGGATGAAGATAATCAGCGCTACGACGGTTCGGAATCATCCGCTTGCGATACCGCCACAGATTAAAAGTATGAATTATCTGAATAACATCCTTGCCAAGATTGAGGCGCTGGATAACGACGTTCCCGAGGCGATTATGTATAACCACGAGGGATACGTTGCGGAGGCGACGGGGGACAACGTGTTTATCGTGAGGAAGGGCATTATTTACACGCCGCCCGCCGAGGCGGGTGCGCTTGAGGGGATAACGCGTGAGGTGGTGATTCGGCTGGCGAAAAAAGAAGGAATTGAGGTTGTCGAGAAGAACCTGACGAGGTTTGATTTGTATATCGGCGACGAGATGTTTCTGACGGGGACGGCGGCGGAGGTCATCGGCATAGTGGAGATAGACGGCCGAGTAATCGGCGACGGCAGGCCGGGGCACGTCACGAAACTATTGCGAGACAAATTCTTCCGATACGCACACGAAAAGGAGAAGTAGTCCCGCACTTATTTTGAGTTGCGATCGTCGGATTAGGAATAAAGTTTGATTGGCGAAGCGTTGGTCGCATATTATTCGAGAGTTATTACTCAACATAAGTGCTGGACTGCGGGTTCAGCGTGAGGCAATCATCAGCACAAAGGGGCAGGACTAAGGCCTTTGATTCAGGCCCCGCCGGTCGTTCGCTTTGTGCGTTTTCAATTATCACAGACGAGCTTGCGCGGGTAAGGTCGCTGATTGAGCGGGAGCTGTCGGATTGCAGCGAGCCGGTTCGTGGACTGGCTGCATACGTGGGTTCCAGCAGGGGCAAGATGGTCAGGCCGGGACTGGTCCTGCTGTCGGGCCTGGCGTGCGGCAAAGTGACTGAAAAGCACATTCGTGCGGCGGCGATAGTGGAAATGATACACAATGCGACGCTGCTGCACGATGATGTTGTGGACGAGGGCAAGAGCCGGCGGGGGGTCCCCACGCTCAACAGTCTGGAGGGCAATGAGTCGGCGGTTTTACTGGGAGATTTTGTGCTGAGCAGGGTCTTTAGGATGTGCATGGGGCTTGGCAGGCGTGCGGCGGAGGTGATTGCGTCTTCTGCTGCGCGGACGTGCGAAGGGGAGCTAAGGCAAATAGCACAGAGGGGCAACTGGCGGCTGAGTGAGTCGGAATACATTGAGATAATAGCCGAAAAGACCGCGGCGATGTTTAGCGGGGCGTGCGAGCTGGGTGCGATGCTGGCGGGCGCGGGCAAGCCGCAGGTGCAGATGCTTGCCGATTACGGGCGCAAGACGGGTATTGCGTTTCAGATTACCGACGATTTGCTTGATTTGACAGGGGACCAGGACAAGACGGGCAAATCAGTCGGCAGCGACTTAGACAGGAATAAGCTGACGCTTCCGCTGATACATTTCCTGCAGGTGGCAGACGAAGAAGATAAGGGCGGGGCAAGGGGGCTATTGTGCTGCGATGGTTCGGGCCGAACAAAGAAGCCGGCGACGCAAGGCAGGTCGGCGCTTGTTAAGAAACTGAAGCGTTATGGCAGTCTTGCTTATGCTCAGCGTCGTGCCGAGGAGCTTGCCGAGGAGGCGATGGGGGCGATAGCAAAGTTGAAGGACAGCGACGCCAAACTCGCCCTTATCGAAACGGCGAGGTTCGTTGTGCGTCGGACGGCTTAGCGGAAGAGTTTTTGAAAAGGAAAAGGCCGGCTTGTTGAAGCCGGCCTTTTTTGTGCAACTAATGGGTAATCACAAGGAGCAAAAGGTCTTAGAATTTCCAGCCGACGCCGGTTGCGAAGGTCATAGCGCCGCCCGTGAACTGGAATTCGCCGAACACAGAAGCGTTTTCGCTCAGGTCAAACTGGGCACCGACGTAACCGCCAAATATTGATTTCTGTTTTACATCAGCGGACTCGCTACCGCTGTCGGTCTCGATTTCGGGCGGATCATCACCATTATCGTAAGTATCGGTTTCGGTCCAATCATCATCAATGCTTCCGTTTACGAGGTTAAAGAATGGGCCGCCATAAATCGAGAGTCCTTCGGCCGCTTTCCAGGTCGGGCCGACAGCAATTTCCATATCATAGACAGAGAGCTTAAAGTTGTCTTCCCAGGTGTATGTATCAAATCCATCTACTTCCGAACCTGATTCGCTGCCCTCAGTTTTTAGCCAGCCAATCTGGAACAGAACGCCCCAGTCGATGTTTTCCTGCTTAAGGAAGGTAAACTTTGTCCCCAGGCCCCAGGCGAATTTGTAATCACCGGAAATTTCGCTTCCATCATCTTCATCGTCGCCGTAATAGGCGCCTTTGGCGTTGCCAAATCCGAGACGCGCAAATGCTTCCCACTCGTCCATTATGCCATAGCCAATGTTCGCGGTAAACATATTCACCTTGATATCTTTAGCCGTGTATTCGTCATCATCACCTTCCCACTCAACTTTGAAATCCGCGTTGCTGTAGGAATACTCGGCGCCGGCCCTTACCTGACCTGTCTTGAGGCCTGCCGTCGGCGGTCCCATAGGGGCCAGTGCCAGTGCGGACGAGCCGGCCAGGGCGAACACTGTGAACACAACAACCAACACTAACAATTTTTTGTTCATAACAATCTCCTTTCCCAAAGAAATTTAGTTTTGGAAAGCACCGTTTAATTTATCGGCTATACAGTGCCTCAATCACGAGCAATTCTCTCATTATATGCAAAGCCATTTGCATAATAAAATCGGAATATATAAGTGTGCCGGACGAAAATCAAGTTAAAAATAAATTTTTTCTTCGTTCAATTATTCCGGTTGAGACGCTTATTTTTGGGCGCCGGCACAGAAGAGAAGCCGGCCCGGACAGGGCCGGCTTCTTTCGATTAAACTTGAGTTTGTGTTAGAATTTGTACTTTACGGTCAAACTTGCCCAGGTGATGCTATGGTCCGGGCTGACACCTTTGCCGTAATAGCCGCCTTCGCCGATGCTCCCATCATCTTCCATTGTTACCTGGTGATAGAGGCCCGGGGTGAAGATGACGTTGTTGCCGAGGTCGAAGTCAGTGGAGACGCCCATCAGGACGTGGGTCCAGTCGCTGGAGGTGTAGCCGCCGCCTGGTCTTGGGTCAACACCGTCATTGTAAACCGTCTCTATGTGGAAGTTCAGGATTTGCTCGGGAACCTCAGGGGTCAGGCCCGTGACCGGCAGGGCGTAATCGAGCATAAAGATGTGGGCAAAGCCGGCATAGGTTCCGCCGTTGGGATTGGCAGCACCGACGAGAGTATCGCTGTTGCTTGGCCATCCCTTTACAATAGCGTAACCCGGAACAAGCCCCGGCACTCCCAGCAACCTCGGGAAAGCAACTCCCGCGAAGAATTCCTGAAGGTCGAAGCTGCCCGGCTTGTCAGGAGAGGTGAAGGACGTATGGCTGGACATATCAGGGTAATTGAAGTACGTGTAGCCAACCTGATACCGCGTTTCCCAGGTTTGTTCCATCTCGGCAGCACCCTTATAATAGAGGGTGTAGTCCCATCTTTCAGCCATTTCGTAGCCGCTGGAGTTGGCGCGATGAGCGGTGGTGCTGATTCCGAAGCCGGTGCCCATCAGGTCCACGTTAATGAAGGGGTGAATGCCGCTTTTGTCGCCGAAGACCGTGATGCCGCGCCACACATACTTTGTGTCGTAGGTAACACCCACGGCACCGTGGATATCACCCTCCTGAGCTAAAACAGGAGCAATTGCGCCAAACAGAACCACAGCAACCAACAAAACATTCTTTCTCATTGTATTCATCTCCTTAAAAACGAACCCTCACATAATTAAGATTTTTCCACGCGTTTATCTGCTCCCCCGGTGCCGAACCGAGAGGATAAGACAAACAGTATAACAACACTGGTAAGGGCAACAAGCAAATTTTCAGTTTTTCGGTCTGCCCCTTAAGAAAACCGCATTTTTTGCCAAATCAGCATTATGAGCTGTTTTTTTATCGGACTGTGCTTTTCAAATATTTTTATTGTTGGTTGTTACTCTGTCAAGGAAATTACCATTTTCCGGTTTTTCTTGCTTCTGCCTTTGGGAAGCTCTTCAAGGGCGCAGTGAACTTTTGCAGGTCCGCCTCGGGCAGCTCGTAATCAGACAGCTTTCCGGCCATAAAGGCGTCATAGCCGGAGAGGTCCATAAGGCCGTGGCCGCTGTAGTTGAACAGAATGACCTTTTCTTTGCCTTCATCTTTGGCCTTTGTGGCCTCGTCAATGACTGCTGCGATAGCGTGGCTGGTCTCAGGGGCACATATAGGCCCTTCGGTTTTGGCCCAGGTCAGGGCGGCCTCATAGCATTTTGTCTGAGGATATGCCTTCGGCTCAATCAATCCTTCGACGGCTGCCTGTGAGACCAGAGGGGCCATACCGTGGTAACGGAGGCCGCCTGCATGGATGGGGGCAGGGATAAAGCTGTGCCCGAGGGTGAACATTGCCAACAAGGGGGTTGTGCCGGCGGTGTCGCCGAAGTCGTAGGAGAACGGCCCGCGCGTCATCGATGGGCAGGACGTCGGCTCGATGGGGTAGATGTTAATTTTTGCGCCGCCGATTTTGTCGGCAATGAATGGGAAGGCAAGTCCTGCGAAGTTGCTTCCGCCGCCGACGCAGCCAATGACTGTGTCAACCTTCTTTTCGCCGGCCAGTTTAAGCTGCTTTTTCGCTTCAAGTCCGATAATTGTCTGATGCAGCAGGACGTGGTTTAGCACGCTACCGAGCGAATAGCGTGTTTTGCCTGTTGGGTCGGTTACGGCTGCTTCGATTGCCTCGCTGATGGCTATTCCGAGACTTCCGGGGGTATTGGGCATCTCGGCGAGGATTTTTCTGCCGGCGTTTGTCTCGTTGGAGGGGCTTGCGACGCAGTTTGCGCCCCAGACCTGCATCATAGTTTTTCTAAACGGCTTCTGGTCGAAGCTGATTCTGACCATAAAGACCTTGCATTCAAGGCCTATCAGTTGGCAGGCGAAGGCCAGGGCGCTACCCCACTGTCCAGCACCGGTTTCCGTGGTCAGGCGTTGGATGCCGAACTGCTTATTGTACCAGGCCTGCGGCACGGCTGTGTTGGGCTTGTGGCTGCCGGGAGGGCTGAGGCTTTCATCTTTGTAGTAGATGCGGGCCGGGGTTTTCAAGTGCTTTTCGAGATAAACGGCCCTTTTGAGTGGTGCCGGTCGCCACCTGTATAGGATGTCGAGGATTTCATTGGGGATGTCTATCCATCGCTTGCTGCTGACCTCTTGCTCAATGAGGTTCATCGGGAACACCGGTGCGAGCATTTCGGGGCTGACGGGTTTTCCATCGGGGCCGAGGGGCGGCAGCAGGGGCGTGGGCAAGTCGGCTGCGAGGTTGTACCACTGACGCGGTATGTCGCTTTCTTTTAGCTGTATTTTGACTTCCATAATATCTCTCCAATCGTTTTGCGGTTAGGTTTAATGCACTTGTAAGGTCTCATTGCTAAAATATCGGGGCGTGGCTGTCAAGAGAATTTATTTGATATTTTTTGCCACGCGCGGGCATATAATATGGCTTGATGGGTGCGGGCAGGGATGAAAAGACGTTGTTTGGGAAAAGCGAACCCGGCTTCGCCTTCGGCTACGCCGAGGCAGGCAGAAGACAGAAGGAAAAAGTAAAAAGCAAAAAGGCAAAAAGGAAATAAACGGTCGGTTCGTAGCAGATAGCGGCTGAAAGGAGAAAGAGAATGCAGAATGCAGATAGCAAAAGCAATAGAGTTGGGATGAACAGAGTTGGGATGGGCCGCCGGGCGTTCATAGGCGCGGCACTTGGCGGCGCCGCGGCAGGCGGCGGTCTATTGACGGGGATTGGAAGAGTGTCTGCAGGTGAAGAAAAAACACCGGGGGCGTATCGTGAAGACCTTAAAACGCCTATTGTCGGCCACTTCCAGGTTATAGTGGCAGGGGGCGGCCCGGGCGGATTTATCGCGGCTCTTGCGGCGGCGCGAAGCGGCGCCGAGACGCTTCTGGTAGAAAGGTATCCATTCCTGGGCGGCAACGGAACGGCAGGACTGATGACGTGCTACAACGGCTTTCGCAACCAGCGGCCCCCTGAGGCCCTCCAGACCGTCAAGGGCATCCCCGCTGAGTATATTGTAGAGCTTGTGCGTCTGGGCGGCCTGGCTGATGCCGACCCTTATCCGAAAGAATTCAAGCATGATGTGGCAAACGCAGACATTCCTTATACGGTGGGCTTTGACCCCGAGGCCGCGAAAGTGGCGATGCTGAAAATGGTCGCCAAAGAGGGAGTGACGCTTCGTCTGCACAGTTGGGTCGTTGCGCCGATGCTGGATGGGTCGCGCGTGACGGGCGTCATTGTGGAATCGAAGTCGGGTCGCCAGGCGATTACTGCCGACTGCGTAATAGATGCCACCGGCGATGGCGACGTCGCGGCGCGTGCGGGGGCCGCTGTTATGAGCCCGGTGGAGAACGGCAAGGGGGACCGCATGGGGATGTCACTGATGTACCAGCTTGGCGGTATGCCGCAGACTGGAAATCCGCAAGAGGGAATCCGCATAGGCGACAGGGTTGTGAAGTGGGGACCGGGTTTTCAGGGGGACGGCATTGACGTCGAAAGCCTGACGCGCGCAGAAATTGAGACCCGGCTGAAGCTGTGGGACGACGTTAGGAAGATGCGCGCAAAGCAGCCCACGCAGTCCGTTTATCTGGCGCAGACCGCCACGGGAATCGGCGTGCGTGAGACGCGGCGAGTGGTTGGAGAATACGTCCTCAGTGAGCAGGATGCAATCAAGGGTACGCGTTTTGACGACGTGATTGCGATAAGCTCAAATCCGCTTCCCGGCTACCACGGCCGGCGATTCTTCCTTCAGCACGAGGGCTTCGATATTCCATATAGGTCGCTTGTCCCGAAAACCATAGACGGGCTGCTATTGACGGGACGCTGCATCTCGTGTGAGCAGGCGGCCTTTCAGTCCGCCAGGTCGATGGCCCCCGCTATGGCGATTGGCCATGCCTCGGGTTGCGCCGCGGCGATGTCGGCAAAGCGCGATATCCCGCCGCGAAAACTTGACGTCAACTCCCTGCAGAAGCTACTGAAAAGCCAAAACGCCGAATTGCGCCTGTAGGGTCATATTATCGCTGAAACCGCGCGTTCAGCCGCGAAAAGATACAAAAAAGACCGCAAATCAAATTCTCTGCGAACTTTGCGGTCTCCGCGGTGAAGATTTTTTGTGCCTTTACACCAGAAGTTATTTTTGACAAATTACCCCGCAATCGCCTGTAAACCACATTTGTCCGGCTTCGCGTTTGGCTACGCCGGGGCAAGCAGAGGACGGACTATAGATAGAACGTCCAACATCGAACAGAGAACAAAGCAGAGAGGACAAAGAACAGAGAATCCGTCTTCGCTTGCGCCACGTCGGACAGGCACAGAACGCAGAACGAGGGATGGGCCGCTTCGATGATGCTTCCTTCCACTCGCTGCGCTGGCTGCGGACTACGCAGGGCGTGGAATATGTTTTCGACAGGATTGTTTTGGGGGCGTATAATATGGCTTGATGGGTGCGGGCAGGGATGAAAAGACACTGTTTGGTAGTTCCGAGCGTGCCAGGATAGCGGCGGCTGCGCCATTGGCGGTGCGTATGAGGCCCAGGTCTCTGGATGAGTTTGTAGGCCAGTCGCACTTTGTCGGCCAAGGCAAGTTACTGCGGAGGATGCTTGAGGCCGATGCGCTGAGCAGCTTGATATTTTATGGCCCGCCTGGGGTGGGCAAGACCTCTCTTGCAAATGTCATTGCTAATCAAACGAAAGCGGAGTTTCGGTACCTCAGTGCGCCTGCGGCGACGGTGAAGGACATTCGGGATATTATCGCGGAGGCGAAAGACCGGCTGGGCGCAACAAGTAAGCGGACAGTTTTGTTTATTGATGAGATACACCGGTTCAATCGCGCTCAGCAGGACGTGCTTTTGGATGACGTGGAATCGGGAGTGGTGATTTTCATCGGTGCGACGACTGAGAACCCGTTTTTTGCGGTCAATTCGCCATTAATCAGCCGAAGCACAGTGTTTTATTTTGAACTATTGGGCGAAGAAGATATTTTGAAAGTGTTAAGGTGGGCAATCAGCGATAAGGAGCGAGGGCTTGGTAAATTTGATATCGAGGCGGACGAAAAGGCATTGAAGTATCTTGCAACGGTCTGTGACGGCGATGCGAGGAAGGCGTTGACGGCGCTGGAAGTGGGGGTTCTTTCACAATCGTCCAAAAAGACGAGTGGAAAAATCAAATTTGATTTGCAGACGGCAAAGGACTCGATTCAGGGAAAGACAATCGACTATGACGGCACGGGCGATACGCATTATGATTTGGCGAGTGCGTTTCAAAAGAGTATGCGGGGCAGCGACCCCGATGCGACGGTTTACTGGCTTGCGAGAATGATAGCAGGCGGGGAGGACGTGCGGTTTATTGCCAGAAGGATAGCGGTTTGTGCGGCGGAGGACGTGGGCAACGCCGACCCGATGGCGACGGTGCTGGCGGCTGCTGCGGTCGCCATAAGCGAGTTTGTGGGTTTGCCTGAGGCGCAGCTGGCGTTGGCGCAGGCGGCGATTTATGTGGCGTGCGCGCCGAAGTCGAATGCGTCATCGTCGGCGATTTGGAATGCGGTGAGTGATGTGCAAAATGAGCCGACGGTGCCCGTGCCCAAACATTTGAAGGACAGTCATTATCCTGCCGCGAAAAAGATGGGTTTTGGCGCCGACTACAAATATCCGCACAGTTTCGACGGCGGTTTTGTGGTGCAGGATTATCTGCCGGGGGGCGTGCAGAAAAAATACTACAGGCCGAGCGAGCGGGGATACGAAAAAAATATCAGTCATTATTTACAAAAGCTGGAAAGCTTGATAAAAGATAGCAATGTAAACACGCCGGACAATAGCCGAAGGGGTAAGGATGCAGGGTGAACGGGGTTGGATATGGATAAAACGCAGTTGAGGCAGGAGTTGCAGAAGTGTCTGATTAGTATACCGGCTGAGGAACGCAAAGAAAAAAGCCGAAAGGCGTGTCGCAACCTTATTGCGACGCGCGAGTTTCAAAACGCCTCAGCAATTATGATGTACCTGTCGCTTCCGCACGAGCTGGACACGTCTGAAGCGATACTTTGCGCGTGGCAGTTGGGCAAGACGGTGGTTGTGCCTAAGGTATCGTGGCAGCAGCGGCATATGATACCCGTGCAGATAAACTCATTAGAGACGGGCTTTTCGGAGGAGGTGGGGGGATTGCGCAATCCGATAACGGGTGTGCCGGTGCCGTTTGAGGATATCGACTTGGTGGTGGCGCCGGGTTTGGGTTTTGACCGCAAAGGCAATCGCTTAGGCCGGGGCGGGTCCTACTATGACAGATTCTTTACCAACAAGGAGTTAAAGGCGCCGAAGTGCGGTTTCGCATTCGCAGAACAAGTGATAGAATCGGTGCCGGTAACGAACCACGATATACCGGTTGATTTTCTGGTTACCGACGAAGAGGTGCTGTATTTTGGGCAGGGCGACTCTGGTGGCGGCGGCAAAGACAGGAAGGCGGAATTAAGCAGGGAAGGAGATTGAAATGGCTATTTATCCAGGGGGTTACAATGATGTGCGTGCGGCCCGGCTTCGCATAGTTCTCTACAGTGTGGCTGCGGCGATAGTTGTTGGCGTTTTGGTCGTTGTGGGGTATGTTTTGATTCGGCATCGACGAGCGAAGACTGCGCAAAATGTGCCGCCGGAGACGGTTGTGGGGGCTGAGCCGGCAAGGCCGAGCGCAACCGCTGAGCCGAATGTGGTCTCGCGAGGTGTAAGCACAGCGGTTGTGACTGAGCCGAACCGGGAGGTGGCGGGACTTATCGCTCAGGCAATGTCGCTGTTGAATCAACAGCCGCCGAAGATTATCGGGGCGAGGGAGCGGCTAAACGAGATACTGCCGATGGCTGAGGGGCAGGAGCGGGCGTTTATAAAAGAGCAGCTTACGGCTCTTGCGGACAAGTGGCTGTTCAGCAAGTTAGTGTACCCGGAGGACAAATTGTGCACTGGTTACAAGGTGAATCCCGGCGACGTGCTGGAAAATATCGGCAAGAAGTACAATGTGCCGTATGAGATTTTGATGCAGATGAACAATATCGCCAAGCCGGAGCTGCTTCAGGCAGGCGTGGCAATAAAGGTAATCAATGGGCCTTTCCACGCGAGGGTGTGGCGGTCAACGTTTACGATGGATTTGTATCTGCAGAATACTTACGTTAGGAGCTTTCCGGTGGGACTTGGCAAGCCGGGGATGGAGACGCCCACGGGCAGGTGGCGTGCCAAAGAGGGCGGCAAGCTGATACAGCCGATATGGACGGACCCTGTAAGCGGCAAGACATACCATCCTGAAGACGCGGATTATCCGCTCGGTTCGCGGTGGGTGGGACTTGAGGGGCTTGAGGGGGCGGCGGTGGGCAAGACGGGGTTTGCGATTCACGGCACAAAGAGCCCGGAGCAAATAGGGACGCCGGGTTCGCAGGGTTGTATTCGGCTGCACAACGGCGATGCGATATTGGTGTATAATCTGATGATGCCTGGCGTTTCGCTTGTGGACGTGGTTGATTGATTGGTTGTTGTTATTTACCGCCGAGCACGCGGAGACCGCAGAGAAAAAGTATAGAATAGACTTTGCGAGTTCTGCGGTCTCCGTGGTGAACAAGGATTTATTGTGATGGATCAGGGAGCGGTTAAAAAAGGTCGGGGGGTAAAATTCTACGCGTTGGCGGTATCGGTTTGCGTTCACGCGGTGGCGTTGTCGATTTTCGCGGCGGTGAAGATAACGCAGTCAGCTGCCGTCCCATTACAGACAACGGCAGTTGTAAGTATTAGTCGGGCGGCGGCATTGGCCGAGAGAGCCGCTGTTACACCCAAACCAAAGATTAATCCCGTCGATAAAGGCAGGGCGATAGTTAAAACGGCCGGGAAGGGACAGTCGGCAAGTGTTCGACCCGTATTTGACGTGCCGACGCGGGATTACCGGCAGCAGACGGACGAAATCAGGCAGCCCGTCCGGTCGGAGGTATCTGCGGCGGCGAGCGGCGGGATACTGCCGGAGAGGACGGAATTTTTCGGCAGCGTAGCACAGGGCAGGAGAATCTGTTACGTCGTTGACTGTTCGGGAAGTATGCAGGGGCTTTGGCAGCAGGTGCAAAAGGGGCTTTTCGATTCGATAGGTCAATTGCAGCCGGACCAGTATTTTTGCGTGATTATCTTCGGGGCAGGCAGTATTCTGGAATCATCAGGCGGTAAAATGGTGCGGGCGACCGAACAGGCCAAAAAAGACGCATACAATTTTATCGGCTCCATCCAGCCGAGAGGGGCGACGAATGCAGTTGCCGCCCTGGAGTATGCGATTAAAATTCATGACCGGACGGGCGTCGGGCCTTCGCTTATTTATTTTTTGACGGATGGTTTTGAGCTGAGCGAGCAGGATAACTCCCGGTTCGCACATCAGGTTGCGACGATGCTGAGAAGTTTTGCGCCGAAGACGCAGATAAATACGATTGGCTTCTGGCCGGCGGAGCAGGACCGCAAACTTCTGGAGATGATAGCGAAAGACAGCGGCGGTGAATTTGTCGTAGTCGGCGACGGCGGGACCTGAGGGCGATGTAAGGATTGGCGTGATGATGCGAAGAGATTTTCTGTTAAAGGTTATCTTTCTGGGTTTTGTGCTGGTGACGGTCCTGGCGGTGATATTTGTTACAGCCAGGGCCGGTTTGTCGCTCGATACGGCCGGGACGCAGACGCTGTTTGACCGGTTTGTGACGTCCGGCGGCTGGATTGTATGGTTTATCCTTGTGCCGATGTCGTTTGTTATGGTTTATCTGGCTGTGCTGTACTGTCTTACTATTCGGCCCAGGATACTTGTTCCCGAGGCAACAGGCGATGAGATTGTGGGGATGGCGCAGCAGCTTGAGCCGGTGCAGTTTGTAAAGGGGCTTGCGGGCAGAGAGGATTTTGTGAGCGTGGCGGCTGCAAAGGCGGTGAGCAAGGGCGGGGCGGACTGGTTCAGGATGAGGGACGCATTTTTCGAGAGCGTGCAGGAGCAGGCGTTGCGGCTTGGCAGGCGTATTGAGTGGATAAACCTGATAGGCAACGTTTCGCCGATGGTGGGGCTGTTCGGGACGATTGTGGGAATGATAGAGCTGTTTAACGCGATAGTCATTGCGGGCGGTCAGCCGCAGCCAGCGCAATTGGCAGGGGGTATATCCGTTGCGCTGGTGACGACCTTCTGGGGGCTTTTGATTGCGATACCGGCGCTTACGGTGTATGGGATATTCAGAAATCGCATTGAGGTGCTGGCGAATTTGGCGGTGGAGCAGGGCGAGAATATACTGCCTAAGGTAAGACGCATTTTTGAAAAACAAAAGGCGGCTCAGCAGCCGGCAGCGGCAACTCAAAAGCAGCCGATTCAGCCCCCCGTTGCTGTCTTGCGACAGCAAGGCACGGGGGGCGGCAAACCATCACAAGCCGACCGGCAGCCGACGACCCCGACGTAAGATAATAATAGGGCAATTATGCCATCAGCGAACGTTATCAGATTGAATAATACCGGCGAGCTGATGTCGCTCAACCTGACACCCGTGATAGACATTGTCTTTCAGTTGATAATATTTTTTGCTGTTACCTGCCAGTTTATTGAGGCGGAGAATTTCCCGGTTTCTGTCCCCGACAATTGCAAGTTTGCGAATACCGACGACCAGCCGGGGACACAGATTACCACTGTTACCCTTATGAGAGACGGTCGGGGCCGAAGCGATTTTGCAGTCGGCTCAGAGAAGATTGCGGCGTCGAATTACGGCGACACAGCCGAAAGAGTTGCCGCACTTTTAGATGCCCGGCTGAAAGACCTGCCTGCGGAAAACAGGGTCGTCACATTGCGTATAGACAAGGATATTCCTTTTGCCGAGGCGCAATATGCCTTAGTGGGCATCGCCAAAAGCACCGCAACCGACATCCGCTTAGCGGCGATGAAAGACGCAGATATTCAGAGGTAACAGATTATTTCCTGGGGTTTTCGGGGGTGGGGCTTTAGGCGGATTCCTTTTTTGCGGGCAGGTGTCTTGCGGCCGATAGTGGCATTGTGCCTTCCACGATGTCCTTAGTTATCACATATTTGGCCGGCTTGGGCTCCTCGGGCAGTTGATACATAAGGTCAATCATCAATTCTTCGGCCTTGGACCGAAGCGCACGGGCGCCTGTGTCGTGCTTGAGGGCTTGTTTAGCAAGGGCGTGAAGGGCATCGTTGGTGAATTCGAGTTCGGCGTTTTCCATCTCGAAGAGTTTCTGATATTGCTTGATGAGGGCGTTTTTGGGCTTGGTAAGGATGTCCATAAGTGCGTGCTCATCGAGAGGCGACAAGGCGGTTATTACCGGCACCCGCCCGACGAATTCGGGAATCATACCGAACTCGATGATGTCTTCGGGGATGACCTGATTGAGGATCTGCGAGAGCTCCGCTTTATCATCGGTCTGCTGTGACAATTCGGAGCCGAAGCCAATCATTTTTTTGCCCAAGCGTTTCTTGATAATGTTATCAAGCCCGACGAAGGTGCCGCCGCATATAAAGAGGATATGGGTGGTATCCATCTGGATATAGGATTGCTCCGGGTGTTTTCGGCCGCCCTGCGGGGGGATATTGGCTATTGTGCCTTCAAGCATTTTCAAAAGGGCCTGCTGGACGCCTTCGCCGGAGACGTCGCGGGTGATTGAGATGTTTTGATTGGTCTTGCCGATTTTGTCGATTTCATCGACGTAAACGATGCCTCGCTGGGCGGCTTCGAGGTCAAAGTCGGCGTTCTGCAGCAGGCGGAGCAGGAAGTTTTCGACGTCTTCGCCGACGTAGCCGGCTTCGGTGACGGTGGTTGCGTCGCAAATTGCGAAGGGCACATCGAGAAATCGCGCCAGCGTCCTCGCGAGCAGGGTCTTTCCTGAGCCGGTGGGGCCGATGAGCAGGACGTTGGATTTGTCTATTTCGACGTCGCTTTCGCTTGTGTCGGTGTGGACGAGCCGCTTGTAGTGGTTGTGGACGGCGACGGAGATACGTTTTTTGGCGTGCTCCTGGCCGATGACATACTGGTCGAGGTATTCTTTTATTTTTCTCGGGGCGGGCAGTGTTTTTCTGTCAACGATGGCGGCCCGGCTTGCCTGTTTGCGGTTTTGCCTGATGATGTCGCTGCACAGGACGACGCAGTCGGGGCAGATGAAGACTTTGTTGGGGCCTTCGATGAAGGTGTCCTGCTGGGTGCTTGCCCTGCCGCAGAAGCTGCAGACGGCCCTTGTTTTGTGAGTGTCATTCTGTTTTGCCATCGGTTGTCCTAAGCTAAATTTGGCGGGGCAAGCCCCGCCCTACAAATACTGGTGTTGCTATATTGTAAATCGGCTGGTGGTTTATTGCAACTTAATTGGACTTAGGCAGGTTCCCCTCGCAGCATTGCTGCTTCAGTAAATCGAGTTTTTCGGGCCAGGGTGGGGGAATTTGGAAGAAGCTGTTAAAAAGCACGTCGATGGTGTGGGCGATATTTTTCTTATCTGCCTGGGGTGATTTTGCGAGGCAGGCAAGCTCATAAAATTTGGCCTGCCACCAGTTCCAGCTTTTCTGGTTTTGTATAGAGAGGTCGTTTCGTCTGATTTCGGCGATTTTGGCCCATAGTATCGCTGCTTGATTAAAGTCGCCTTGCGCCATAAGCAATCGGGCTTTTGGGCGTAACCAGTTTGAGTCGTTTTCAGGAAAAGGCTCCCCTTCGACTCCGCTCAGGGCAGGCTGCCCCCTTTTCCCCATTTCTGCCAGAATAAGAGCGGTTTGCCGGCTATTGAGAATTTTGTGTGCGAATTCGGCCAGCGCATTGCAGTCGAGCAGCATTTGATTGAAATCGTTGGCGTCCTGTTGCCACAGTTCGATTTTATCGGTGATTTGCGAGGCAATTTCGGCAGCCACAGGCGCCATCGAGCCGCTGTCGATGATGATGGCCTGCGACATAAGGCGAGCGGATTCTTCCAGCCGGCCAAGCTGCTGCAGTGCCTGTGCTTTGTAAAGAGCGTATCCCTGATTGGCTCCAATGGCTTCAAGTATATCAAGGACTTTTTGGGCTGACTGGGAGTTTGCGTCATCGAGGAGCATTTGGCAGTAAAGGGTGGTTGCCTCATCGCGGAGGGCGAGATTTTCGCTGCCGACGGAGAGGACATTGGAAATGAGGTCGGCCAGTTGCGGCAGCAGCGTGTGTTTTTCGGTTTCGGTGTGGGCCTGTTGCAATTGTTGCGTTATGAGGTCCAGTTTGGCGCGGTGTTGATACCGGCCGGGTGTTGAGCATATTTTTTCGAGGAGATGTCGGGCCTGTTCGTCTTTGCCGCAGGAGTCAAGGACTGAGGTGTAAAGGTATTCGATATCGCTTAAGTTCGGGTCACGATTGGGGTCTGCAATCGAGAGGTAATTCTCGAAGGCCTCACAGGCAAGAGGACAGTGGTTCGCGGTTTCGGTGTGAAGTTTGTGAGCGATGAGTGCGGCCTGCTTTGCAATTTCGCCGGCGTTTACGTCGCTATCCTTCGCAAACCGGCTGGCATCTACCAGGAACCGGACTGCCTTTACGGGCGAGGTTTCAACGACCGACATCGCCGCGATAAACAGGAACCTGGGTGTGCGGAATTTGTCGGCGGTTGTCATCTTCTGAATTACGTCGGCAGAGTTGTCGAAATGGTTTTGCCAGGCGAACTGGACGGCGAGTTCTGCTTCTAGGGACGAGACAGGCAGCAGGTTGGGGTCGGTGGAAGGGTCCTGGCGAAAGATTGTTTGCAGGTCGGTAAGGACAAGTTCGCCGAGGTCATCCTTTATGAGAGGGAAAAACGATACCGTCTTACTGAGCGATTGCTGGTCAAGTCGGTGCTGGAGGCAGGCAAGCGTCAGGGTGATTTCACTGTCGGATTTGCAGTCGGTCTGGGCGATTTGGTCAGGCAGCTCGCTTAGCCGGTCGGATGCCTGTGTGCTGAGGAGCTTAATCATTTCCAGCTCGGCCCTGAATCGGGCCGGGCAGGGAACGTCCGTTTGGGCAAGGACAGTATCGAGCTGCTTTTTGGCAAGGGGCCGATAAGTCGGGTCGGTTGTCGAAAGTAACGCGAGAGTTTTCGCCTTGAGCAGGTGCCAGTAAGGTGAGCGGCTGAGATTCTGGAGCGTGTCGAGCTGGGTGAGGATTTGATGGAGAATATCCGTTTGCGCGGGCTGGTCAAAACCGAGGGCAAGATAGTATTGGACTTCGAGGCGGGTCAGCGTGGTCTTGAGAAGGTCTGCGGCGAGGCGTCGCCAGAGGCCGGTTTGGCCGAACCGGGTTTCCCAGTCGTCTTTCTGATAGGATTCGATTGATTGCTTCAGCGTAAGCTGGCTGTTTGCGACTCGGTCGAGGTCGTCGTCGGCTCTGCGTGCAAGCGTGCGAAGCTGGTCTTTGTCGCAGGGGTTGTTGAATCGCCCAAAGTATTCGTATCGCAGCCGGATAGCGAAGGTCTGGTTAAAAAAATTATCGGAGGTTTGTTTTGACTGCTGGGCCAGTTGATTTACATCGTCGTCGTTGGGCAGCGAGTCGGCGGCAATTGCAGACACTGGAAGGGAAAATATGAGCAAAATTGAAAGCAGGGACCGTTTTTTACTAATCGGAGGCGTCATTTTTCGGCTGCTCGGTCATCTGGAAGGTGATGTCGGTTAATCCCATACCGACGAGGACGTTGTAAATTTTGGCCAGGTATTCCCACTTAACGTCGGCTGCGCAGATTATCTCGACGGGGTCGGAGGCGTATCGTTTTTGTTCGAGCAGGCACTGTCTGATTTTCTCCATCAGCACGGCAAGTCCCTCTTCGGGATTTTGTGCGGTGATGTCGACGGCGTAAGATGAGCCGATTTGGACCAGACAGCCACGACCTGCAGGAGCTGCGAGAATTTGAATAATCAACGGCTCCGGCTTGACGACGGTTTGGGTGCCGGCGTTGGCGGTGGGTAATTGCAACGGGAGGAAGTCCTCTTTCGGTCTCCACTTTGCGGCCACGAGGAAGAAAATCAGCAGCAGGAAAATCATATCAACCAGCGGCGCTATTCGCAGACCGATACTTGAACGACGATGAGAATTCAGCCGGCTGAGGATGGTCGTCTTATCAGTGTGTCCGAATATATCCACGCTTTCCTCCTGGTCAGCGCTGTAAATGTTCAGCCGCTGTTTTCTTTTACGAATTGAGCGCCTTTTTGCAGGGCCTTTTTGTTGAGCGGTATCGTAACGTGGTATCGCTCGGCCAGGACGTCGGGCAGGCAGTCCGCTGCCGCTTCGTGGCCAAAAAGCCCGCGCTTTTGCAGGTAAGCGCCGAGGGCGACCATATTGGCGACCTTGACGCCGCCCAGCTCGACTGCGATTTGGTCAACGGGGATTCTGACAATCTGGATGGAGTCGTCAATCTGTGGCTGCACGTCTATCTGGGAGCTGTTCATTATCAGCAGTCCGCCTTTTTTCACGGCGGTTTCGAACTTGTTGAGGGCCGCTTTGCTCAAAGCGATTAGGGACTGAGGTTTGCTCACGACCGGCGAAGGAATTGGCTCGTCTGCGATGATAATCATACAGTTGGAAGCGCCGCCGCGGACCTCGGCGCCGTATGAGGGCATATAGGTAACTTCTTTGCCTGCCTTCATTGCGGTTTGCGCAAGCAGTTTGCCGACGAGGATAATCCCCTGTCCGCCGAAGCCGGCGATTATAACTTGTTCACAAGAGCCGTTGGTTTGCATCTATCAGCCCTTTAATCGACCCAGCGGGAAGACCCTGGTCATTTCGTTTTGAATCCACAGCATAGCATCGGCGGGCGACAATCGCCAGTAGGTTGGGCAAGGCGAAAGCAGTTCGACCAGACCGAGACCTTTTGCGTTATCCATTTGAAGCTGAAATGCGTGTTTGAGTGCGGCCTTGGCCTTGCGAATGTGGGCAGGGCTGGCAAGTGCGCACCGCTCGACGTAGATTGCGCCGGGCAGTATTGCCATTAACTCCGATACCTGCAGCGGATAGCCCTGGCCATCGGCTTGTCTTCCCTGTGGAGTGGTTGCGGTGATTTGACCCAGCATAGTGGTAGGGGCCATTTGGCCGCCGGTCATACCGAAGACGGCGTTGTTTATGAAGACCACCGTAATTTGTTCTGCCCTGTGTGCTGCGTGGATGATTTCCGCTGTGCCGATTGCGGCTAAGTCGCCGTCGCCCTGATAGGAGAAGATGATTTTGTCCGGGTTGGTCCTTTTCATACCCGTTGCGACGGCGGGCGCCCTGCCGTGGGCGACCTCAACCATATCAACGTCAAAATAGTCGTATGCCAATACCGCGCAGCCGACGGGTGCGATGCCGATGGTTTTGCCGCGGATGCCAAGCTCATCGATGACCTCGGCAATCAGCCGATGCGCAATACCATGTCCACAGCCGGGGCAATAGTGCGTCGGCACGTCTTTGAGCGTTTGCGGTCTTGTGAAAACCTTCTGCATCATTTCTTTTTTGGCCGAATCGTTAATTCTCGTATCTTTTCAAAGACCTGTTCGACGGTTGGGACGCCGCCGCCGGGCCTGCCCCAAAATACTACGGGCGCTTTTCCTGCAATGGCGAGGCGGACGTCCTCGACCATTTGGCCGCAGCTCATCTCAATGACTAGGAACATTCGCGGCTGGTCGGCGGCCTTGTTTATCTGGTCGGAGGGGTATGGCCAAAGTGTAATCGGCCTAATCAGGCCGGCCTTAATGCCGAGTTCTCTGGCTTTTTCGATTGCGCCGCGGACGATTCGAGCGGCGATGCCATAAGCCACCACGATTACGTCGGCGTCGTCAACTTTGTATTGTTCGCAGCGGATTTCGTTTTTTTCGATTTGACGATACTTGGCCTGGAGGTCGTAGTTGTGCTGCTCGACTGCGCCATCCGCCAGCCAAAGCGAGCGGACGATATTTTGTTTTCTGCCGTCGGCGCCGGTCAAGGCCCAATCCTTTTTAGGTAAATGACTCACCGCAGAGCCCGCGGAGAACGCAGAGAAAATTCGATTTTTGTTCTCTGCGTTCTCAGCGGTAAAACAGGTTTTTGAGTTCTGCGGAATAGTGACCGGCTCCATCATTTGGCCTAAGATTCCGTCGGCGAGGATAATCGCCGGGATTCGGTAGAGGTCCGCGAGGTCAAAGGCGAGAGGTATGATATCGACGAGTTCCTGGACGCCGGAGGGGCCGAAGACGATGCAGTGGTAATCGCCGTGGCCGCCGCCTTTGACGGACTGGAAGTAATCGCTCTGGGATGGTGCGATATTGCCTAAGCCGGGGCCGCCACGCATAACATTGACGATAACTGAGGGTAATTCGGCGGCGGCGAGATAGCTTATGCCCTCCTGCATCAAGCTGATGCCGGGGCTTGAGGAGCTGGTCATAGCGCGTTTGCCCGTGGCGGAAGCGCCGAAGACCATATTTATGGCGGCAAGCTCGCTTTCGGACTGGATAAAGACCCTGCCCTCTTCAGCCATCCTTTTTGACATATAGGCGGAGACTTCATTCTGGGGCGTGATGGGATAGCCGAAGTATGCGTCGAGGCCGGCCTGGACGGCCGCCTCCGCCATCGCCTCATTACCGCACATTAGCACTCGTTCATTCATATTTGCTTTTGAAGATAATCTTTCAATTTCCCAACAAAATCTTGAGCTGTTATTAACAAATCTTTTGCTTGCTGTTCGGTGACCATAAAGCCCACACCATAATCCCCGACGAGCCGTTTATCATAAGCGTCGTTAAGTGCCTTTCCGAGGTTTCTCTCAAGAATTTTTGTCTTTATAAAATGTGCGCCAAACAAGGTTATTACACCTTTGTGGGAGGAAGCACTTAAATTTTTAGTAAGAAGAGCGGCTTCAGCCATAAAGAACATTGCATAATAACATCTTGAAGCACAGGAATCATAATCTCCGGTGTTCAAAGCCTGCTGGGCTGTGATTAGGAATTTACCAGCTTTTTCTGTGAGGTCCCTAATTTCTTCTTTCATGCTACCACTCCTTCTTTTCTCACATTCAACATAAACGGGGAATTGTAGCTTTCAAAGAGATGTTCGGGAATAGCTATAACTGAAACAAGCTCCCCTTCTTCAAGAAGTATGTCAAACAGAAGGTCGCTTAAGCTTTCTCTTACTTCAAAAGGATTCAAGGAATCATCCACAAGAACAAGAATATCGATATCTGAGTCCTTTGTTGCCTCACCCCTTACATAAGAACCATACAATATCACCTTCTTTATTTTCCCTCCGTACATTTTTGTCAGACACGATTTTATCTGGCTTATCAAAGGTTTTATTCTTTTGTCCATTTTACTTCGAGACCAGGTTATTTATTTTGTTTTTTTTAGCGGGGTTGATGGGTTTTATGTTGCTTGCCCTGTCGTTTTCTCGGTAAACCTCGATTGCACAGTCGGGGCAGACGATAGCGCAGTTGGTGCAGCCGGTGCAGTTGTCGCCCGTGGATTGAGCAGGGAAGTAGCCCTTGCTGTTGGATTTTTCGGAGATGCTGATTACGTTATTGGGGCATACGGTAAGACAAAGGGAGCAACCCTTGCAACGTTCGCTATCGATTATGATTTTACCAGCCATTTGCGTATCCGATTGTTGGAGCATTATACCGAAAGAAGCGAGGGTTGTAAAGACCAATGAGGCGGCTTAAGTAGTTTTGAGTTTTTAGTGTTGAGTTTTGAGTTGTTTTAGGAGCCGGGTTTTAGGAAGAGGTAATAGAGTCGGCCTTCCTGGTAGGTTTGGCCCGCGAGCTTTCCGGCTTCGTCGCCCACTCCGAGATATATGTCGCATCGGCCCGCAGCACGAATTGCGCCGCCGGTGTCCTGGTCGAGTGCAAATCCGGCGAATGGGTCGATATAGGTCCGGTCGCCTATCTGGCGAGGGAGTTTGGTGGTGAAAAACGTCATCCCTGCGCGAGGGAAGATGGATTTATCGGTGGCGATGCTTCTGTAGGGTGTAACCGGTTCGTTCAAACTGCCGCGAGGGCCGCTATCAGCGGTCTGCCTGAAGAATACGAATCTGGGATTGAGCTGGGTATATTGACGGACCAGCGAGGAGTTGGTCTTAAAATAGTCTATCAGAGAGGCAAGACTGACCCGGTCGGGCGGAATTTTGCCCTCGTTGATAAGCTCCTTAATGATGCTTCGATACTCGTGGCCGTTGTTGGCGGCGTAGCCGTATGTTACGAGTTGGCCATCAGTCATACGCATAATGGCGGAGCCCTGGACCTGTGCGACGTAGCATTTGAATGGGTCGTCGAGCCAAACGATTTCTTTGCCTGCAAGCATATTAGAGTTTTCGATTTCGGCGCGTGCGGGATATGGGGTAATTTGGCCATCGGGGCTTTTTCTACCGAGTATCTGGCCCTGGTCGCCTTTGACTAAGTCGTCGGGCTGGCGGTAGAGGGGATATTGGAATTGCGCAGTTTTGACGGGGGAGCCGTCGAAGATAGGGGTGTAGTAGCCGGTAAACAGGACGGTGCCGGCGTCGTCACAGCCGACGGACATATAGACGTCAAATCGCTGGCCGATAGCGTCGTTGAGCTGTCGGCCCGTCAGACCTGATTTGAGCAGGTCTTTGAAGGCGGTCAGCGAGTTGACCGCCTGTTGGTGGGTGATGTCTGCGTATGGAAAGAATCGCTGGCTGGAGGGCTTTTTGAGGTAATTGAGCGAATTATCGATGGCTACGGACAAGTTGGACAGGTCGTGGCAGGCGTCGGTGAAATCGGGGATTTCTGCGGGGTTGGTGATTTTTCGCAGTGCGAGCTGGCCGGGGGCGAGGGGTTTATCATACTGGGGGGCGACAATACGGGCTTTGGGTTTTTGGCAGCCCGTGGCGACAAAAACCAGAGCGGCCAGAGCGGCCGAAAGCAGAATTCTGTTTTTCATAGTTTTCCTTCTTTAAGTGAGGCAGGCAGTCCTCCTTCGCACCCTTCGGGTGGTTTTGGAGGGTCTTATAAATACTGAATCGGTAATATAAGAAAGGATTCTTTAATGACTAATTATGGAAATGCGCAAAAAGAAGGAGCATCACCGGGGTCTCAGGAGCACCCACACCCAAAATGCCCTTATGAGAGCCACGCGATGATACTCCTTGTATCGAGAAGACCTCCGCCCGCGAGAAACTGGATTGAACGGGCGTGGTCACAATGCTCGTCGCTACTGTTATATATATTACTCGAAACACGCTGTGTAAATCTATCAGAGCATTCCTGATTTTGCTGGTAAAAATACCTGATTTTGCCCCGCACCTGTTTTAAGGAATCAGGCACTGTAGTGGTTAGATGTGCTTATTTCGAGGGCGAGCCTCGCACGCAAATTAGCACCGGTCTCTCAAAATCGGTGCGGAGTCACTTTTCGAGCGATGTAAGTCCTTTGCGGATGGCGTATTTAGTCAGCTCGGCGATGGTGTGAATGCCCAGTTTGCTCATTATCTTTCGGCGGTGGGTCTCGACGGTCTTGATGCTGATGTGGAGTTTGATGGCGATTTGTTTTGTTGAACCGCCCTCGGCCATAAGCTGCAGGACCTCTCGTTCTCTGTCGGTTAGGACGTCGGAATCTTCAGGTGCGGACTTGGAAATTCGGTGGATGTAGTCCTCGACGACTACGCCGGAAATCGAGGGACTAAGATAAATTTTTTCGTTGATGACGGTTCGAATGGCCCTTGTGAGCTCCTCGAAGGCGCAGTCCTTGAGAAGATACCCCGCGGCGCCGCTCTTGAGCATTTCGGTAACGAAAGTCGTGTCGGAGTGCATCGAAAGTGCGATGACCTTTATATCCGGCGAGGTATCGACAATCTGCCGCGTGGCCTCAACGCCGTTGAGGTCCGGCATAGTTACATCCATAATGACGACATCTGGCGCCATTTCAGCCGCCAGTCGCACGGCAATCCGGCCGTTCTCGGCCTCGGCGACTACCTCCATATCCTGCTGTTTTTCGAGCAGTGAGCGAAGACCCTGGCGGGTGATTTTGTGGTCATCTGCCAATAGAATTCTTATGCTCATTTTTTTACTCCTGCCCCCGCATCTATTTCGACAGAAAGATAACAACTAACCTTTCTACCAACCGGCTTTCCCGCCTCTGTTGGCGTCCAATCATCGAAGTAGGTGCTGGGCTGTTCTTTTTTATCTGTTTTTACCTGTAATGTCCAGCGTAAACAATTATGAAATTGGCGCGGGATTTTTGGTTTTGCCGTTTATGGGTGCGATTAGGGTAACCCGCGTGCCGTGTCCCTGTTTGGAGCGGATGTCGACGCTTCCGCCTATGCGGTCGAGTCGCTCTCGGATATTGAACAGCCCGAAGCCGCCCTTGGTGTAGTCGCCGGCGTTAGTGCTGGTGCTTGATACGTCGAAGCCGACGCCGTCATCCTCGACGGTTATCCGGATGCGGTCACGGCCCCTGCTGCTCTCGTCCCGGCGAAGCCCCGGGCCGGAGCCGGGCAGTCGAGCCGTGGAGACCTTCGCCTTGCCGGCCTTGGCGTGCTTGACGACGTTGACCAAGAGCTCGCGGACCGCCTGGAACAGCAGCATGCGGATGTCGGTATCGAGGGGTTTTGGTATGCCGTCATCGGCGAACTCCACCTCGAGGCCGAATCGCTGCCTGGTTTGCCTGGCCAGCCAGCCGACCGCCGCCTCAAAACCAAGCTCATAGAGAACAGGCGGGCTCATCTCAAAGGTCAGCGACCGGGTTACATCGATTGTCTGGGCGATAAGGCCTGTTACCTCGTTAATCGACTTTGCCAGGTCGGGTTTGGCGGGGTCGATTAGCGATTCGAGCTTTATTTTGGAGATGGCGAGGTTTTGGCTGATGTGGTCGTGCAGCTCGGTGGCGATTCGGCGTCTGAACTGTTCCTCGGCCAGCGAGAGCTGCGATGCCAGTGAACGCAATTGTTCCTGATAAAGCAGGAGTTTTTCTTCGGCCTTTTTACGTTCGGTGATGTTCTGGGCGGTGCCCTCATAATAAAGGATATTGCCGCTGCCGTCTCTTACGACGAATGCACTTTCGGAGACGAACAGTTTAGTGCCGTCGCGTCTTATCCAGACGGACTCAAGTCCGATTACTCTGCCTTCTTTTTCAATACGTTGCTTGAACACCCAGCGCGGTGTTGATGAGTCAACGCCTTCTTTTTCGAGGTTGAGTTTTGCCAGTTCTTCGAAGGATTGATACCCCATCATTTTCACCAGCGCCGGGTTTGCGAGCAGTATTCGGCCGTCGGGTGTTGTTCTGTACAGGCCGACAACGGTATTTTCAAAGACGGTCCTGAAATGCTGATCGGCCTTGCGGAGTGATTCTTCGGCGAGGTTGCGTTCGGTTATTTCCTTTTGCAGCTTTTCGACCGCTCCAGCGAGGTCGGCGGTCCTTTGCCTGACGCGAAGCTCCAGCTCGTCGTGTGCCTTTTGCAGCATTTCCTCTGTGTTTCTATGCTCAGTGACGTCGTACATCACGCCCTGAAGGTACAGCGGCCTGCCTTCTGAATCTTCGATAATCCGGGCGTCGTCGTGAATCCAGACGACGCGTCCGTCTTTTGCGAGCATACGATACTCGGAGCTGAACGGCTCCCCCGTCTGGTGAGATGCTGTGAGTTCAGCCATCACTCGCTGGCGGTCGTCAGGGTGCAGGAGTTTTCGCCAAAGGTCGGGGTCGGCCTTGTAATCGGCCTGCGAAACGCCGAGAATTTCCTCAATTTGGGGACTGACGTATATAGTCGTGCTGGCGGCGTCCAGCGCCGCGGTGTAGGTAATGGCGGGCAGTTGCTCAACGAGCAGACGGTATCTTTGTTCGCTTTCCCGCAGTGCCTCTTCGGCGTGCTTGCGCTGGGTTACGTCGGTAAAAAATCCGACGTTGCACAACCTGTTATCTATCACGACGTTGGTTGTGTTGATGTCCGCGTAGAATACGGTTCCATCCTTGCGGAGGCAGGGCATATTGTGAGATAGCTCTCTTTTGCCGTGTGCCATGGCCTCGAAATGGCTGATTGCTTCAGCCAGATATTCTTTGGGGTGTATATTGTGCACGCCCATTTGCCGCATTTCTTCGGCGGTGTATCCGAACATCCTGCAGATAGCCGGATTGGCGTACCTGAACCGCTTTGTTTCAATATCGGCGACGAAGATTCCTTCCCTGGCCGCCTCAAATATCGCCTTGTATCTGGCCTCAGATTCCCGCAAGGCTTCTTCGCCTCGCTTACGCTGGGTTGTGTCGGTAAAAAATCCCACGTTGCACGGACTCTGGTCTATTGCAACGTTGGTTGAGTTGATGTCCGCGTAGAAAACGGTTCCGTTCTTGCGGAGGCAGGGTATGTTGGAGGCCAGCGTTTTTTCGCCCCGCGCCTGTGCGTCGAATTCCAGAAGCACCTGTGGCAAAAATTCTTTCGGGTGTATATCTTGTAAACCCATTTTTTGCAGTTCCTCTGCGGTGTAGCCGAGCATTTTGCAGATAGCCGGGTTGGCATACTTGAACCGCTTCGTTTCAATATCGGCGACGAGGATTCCTTCCTTGGCCATCTCAAATATCGCCTTGTATCTTGCCTGAGAGTCCCGCAGCGATTCTTCTGCCTTTTTGCGCTCGGTGATATCCCGGTTTGCGCCGATGATGCCGATGATATTGCCGGTTTTATCCCGCCAGGGCAGTTTTGTGCACAAACTCCAGTTTTCTTTTCCGTTTTTCCGAAGCTCCCTGTGCACTTCCTTATTCACTATGGGGTTGCCAGTCCTTATTATCTCCTGCTCCTCGGCGTAAAAGGCGCCGGCGTTTTCGGGCGTAAATAAATCAAAATCGCTCTTGCCGACCGGGTCTCCGGAAAAATGCGGGTCCGAGTCTTCGGCAACCGCCTTGTTGCAGATAACGAACCGGCCTTTTAAGTCCTTGACGTACAGGCGGTCGGGCAGAGTATCTATCAGGGTCCGAAGGAGGTTGAGCTCCTGTATAAGCTGTTCTTTGCTTTTTTTGGAGTCGTTCATAGTCTTATACGCCGTCAGCAGCTCTTTACTTATTGCTCCAGACCGAATGCCCTCAGCCAAAGCTCGGTTTCACTTTCGGTCAAACCGCTGCGTTTTGCAGCCGGCTCTTTGCTCTTTTTTTGCCTGCTGAGTCGCTTTTTTACTTCGTTCCAGAAGTCCTCGGACTTGACGTCGGCTGCTTTTCGTGCAGATGCGGCGTCGCGCAACCTGCGGTCGGTGCTGACGATGGTTAATCGTTTCGGTGCTGTGCTGTCGAGTATCCTTTGCTCGATGACGGTATCGCAGTCGGTTCGCCGGCCTGAGAAGGTAACTTCCAGATTCCTTATATTATCGAATTCGGTTTTGTTCGGCGGGCCTATGCCGTCGAATATGATTTCGGCCTTCTCGCCGACTAAGCCGAAGTAGCTGTCGAGGATGCGGCACATCGCTGCGTCGGTTATGGATGTGAAATCTTCTGTGTTCTTGATGGACCACAGCAGATTGTGCCCGTCGATAATAACCGGCATTTTTCAACTTTCTTACCGCTGAGACCGCAGAGTACGCAAAGTTTATTCCGTGTTTTTCTCAGCGGTCTCTGCGTCCTCCGCGGTGAATCTTATTTCCCCGCCGACGATTGTCTTTACGACCTTGCCCTTCACCGACCATCCGTGATAGGGGCAATTTCTGCTTTTAGAGCGGAAGGTGTTCACGTCGATTTTGTATTCGGCGTCGGGGTCGATAATGGTTACGTCGGCCTGTTTGCCCTTATTCAGCGTCCCTTTATCGACGCCGATTATTTTTGCCGGCTTTTCGGTCATCAGGCGTATTAGTCCGGGCCAGTCGAGGATGCCCGGCTCAATCAGCGCCTTTATGTAAAGTGCCAGTGCGCATTCGAGACCGGCTATGCCGAACGGGGCCGCCAGAAACTCAAGCTCCTTTTCGCTTTGCAGGTGCGGGGCGTGGTCGGTAACCAGGGCGTCTATCAGCCCGTCGGCAATCGCCTCTTTAAGGGCCTCGATGTCCTTTTCGGTTCGCAGCGGCGGGTTTACCTTGTAGTTGGTGTCATACTCGGCGCAGCATTTTTCGGTCAGCAGCAAATGATGCGGCGTTACCTCGCAGGTGACGGGCAGGCCCTGTTTTTTGGCGGCCCGGATGAGTTCTACGGAGCCGGCCGTTGAGATGTGCTGTGCGTGGTAGCGGACGGTCCCACGGCTGACTTTCTTGACGAGCTGGATGTCGCGCCACAGCATCGCCTCTTCGGCCAGTGGGTCAAGCCCCGGCAGGCCCAGTATCGTCGAGTAATAGCCGGAGTTCATTACGCCGGTGCCGGCGATTTTGTCGTCCTGGCAGTGCTGGGCGATTACCACGTTGAACATCTGTGCGTATTTCAGCGCTCGCTGCATCACCGAGGGGTCCTGAACGCCGGAGCCATCGTCGGTGAAGCCCACGGCGCCGGCTTCGGCCATAAAACCCATTTCGGCAAGCTCGACGCCCTCGCGGCCCTTTGTTATGGCGCCCATAGTATAAACGTGAGTTTTTCTGGCCTTGCGTGCCTTTCGATGCACGTATTCGACATCGGTTTCATCTTCTATGGGCGGGGTGGTGTTGGGCATACAGACGACTGAGGTAAATCCCGCTGCGACAGCGGCGTCTGAGCCGCTTGTGATGGTTTCTTCTTCCTCATCGCCCGGCTCGCGGAAATGAACGTGGATGTCAATCAGGCCCGGCACGACTAATTTGCCCGTCGCGTCAATAACCGTGACTCGGGACCCGTGACTCGTGCCTCGTTCGAGCGACGAGCGACGAGCCACGAGCGACGAAATTCGGCCGACCTCGACAAACTTCTCGTCGGCAATCAGCACGTCGCACTTTTTGTTTATGCGATTGGCAGGGTCGATTACGTGTCCATTTTTTATCAGCAGTTCATTGCCCATAGATTTAGCACACTGTTTTACGTTTCTACCGCTTTTTCGGCGGCTGCCTGATTGACCAGAAAGAGCACGGCCATTCTGACGGCGATGCCGTTTGTTACCTGCTGGAGGATGACGCTGTTGCGGCCGTCTGCAACTTCACTTTCTATTTCGAGACCGCGGTTGATTGGGCCGGGGTGCATAACCAGGATGTCGGGTTTGGCCCTTTTCATACGCTCGACGGTCAATCCGAAATAGTGCGAGTACTCGCGGACCGACGGGAATGGATTGCCGCCTAATCGTTCGAACTGGATGCGGAGCATATTTATCACGTCAACTTTTTCGATAACGTCGTCGAGTGAATAGCTGACTTTAACAGGCAGCTGCTCCACCTTTGGCGGAATCAGCGTCGGCGGCCCGACGAATGTTACCTCGGCTCCGAGTTTTGTCATCGCCCACATATCGCTCCGCGCCACCCGTGAATGCGCGATGTCGCCAACAATGGCGATTTTTAGGCCTTTAAGGGTCCCTTTGAGTTTGCGAATGGTATAGACGTCGAGCAGCCCCTGGGTCGGGTGTTCGCAGAAGCCGTCGCCGGCATTGACGACGCAGGCGTTGATATATTTGCTCAATAGCGTGGGCGCCCCGCCGGCGTTATGCCGGATTACGACAATGTCAATCCCCATCGCCTCGAGGTTGCGTGCGGTATCCAGCAGTGTTTCGCCTTTGCTGACGGAGCTGTCTTTTTTGGTAAACTCGACGACGTCGGCGCTGAGCCGGCTGGCAGCAAGGGCGAAGCTGTTTCGCGTGCGGGTGCTGTCTTCAAAGAAAAGATTAACCACGAGCTTGCCGCGCAGCGGCGGGATTTTTTTGACGACTCTTGTGCTTATCTCCTCAAAACCCTGCGCCGTATCGAGAATGTAAGTAATTTCCTCCGCGCTAAGCTCTCGCAGGCCAAGCAGGTGTTTGCGTTCCCATTTTTCTATTTTAAATTTTTTATTTTCTATTTTCAATTTGGTTTCCCGCCCATTTTGCCGTTTACATTGTAGCGCCAGCAAAAACAGTAAATTGAAAATCTAAAATTGAAAATTCGAATTTCTTCTTATTCAACAATAACTTGTTCTTTGTCGTCTGATTCTTTTAACAGCACCTGGACAAGTTTTCCCGGCTTGGCGTCTGCTTTATAGCCGGCGTAGTCGGCTTGAATGGGAAATTCCCGTCCGGCTCTGTCGACAAGCACCGCCAGCCGAACCGCCTTCGGCCTGCCCAGGTCTATAAGCGCATCCATCGCCGCTCGTGCGGAGCGACCCGTATGAAGCACATCATCGACTAAAATGATGATTTTGTCATCTATATCAAAGCCGATTTCAGTGGGGCGAACCTTTGGCTGGGCGTTGCCCTTTGGCGAATTGAGGTCGTCGCGGTAAAGGGTGATGTCGAGGGTGCCACAGGGCACCTCGCCACCGATTTTTTTGGATAATGTGCCTGCCAGCCGTTGTGCTAAAATTTCGCCCCGGCTGCGGATTCCTATTACGGCGATTTCGACATTATCGGGCGTATCCGCAACAATGCGGGTCGCCAGTTTGTTCAGGATTCCCCCGATTTGTTTTGCGTTCAGCAATACCTTCATTATCGCTATTGGCCCTCTGACGGAACGTGGCTCAGTTTGGGAAAAGTATACCAATTTACGGATTGCAAGGCAAGCCCGAATACGGTTTTTCATTTTCCACAGCCGGCTCCTGCGGTATAATTGACTTTATGATTCGCAAAACTGTGCAGAAACATCGTTTGGACAGGGACTTTGAAACCAGGCAAAACCTGCAATACTGGCTGAGCAGGACGCCTGAAGAACGTCTTTCTACTGTGGAGATATTAAGACGGCAGGTATATGGAGATATACAAGGACTTCAAAGAACTGTTAGAGTTGTTAAATTTAAAGACCTTGCTGACATCGAAGCCCTTGGCGAAAAATAACCCCTATTTCATTCGGCAGTGGAATCAGCAGAGTGTCTTTGCCAGAAAGCGGCGGCCAGCGTCTTGTTGAGCATGAGGCGAGAGTATAATCTTATGGGCAGAAGGTGACAATAGACTTTAGGGCGGGGCAGGCCCCGCCCTAAAGTCTAAATAGGATGGTTACTGTTTGGCGAGATTGAGGACGACAAAGCCGCGGTAATGGCCGTCGTTGACCAACAGCAGCGTCCTGCCGATTTTGGCAGCATCTTCCATTGCCTTGTTGAACTCCTTTACGTTTTCAACTGACTTTCTGTTGACCTCCATGATGAGCATACCGACGTTAAGACCCTTGCGTTCGGCCTGTGAGCCGGGTGCGACCTTTGTAATCACGACGCCTGTCTGGTTTTTGAAACCGAGTTGCCCGGCGAGTTCATCGGTGAGGTTCTCCACCTCAAAGCCGAGCTGCTGAACGGTCTCGGTGGTGGCCTTCTGGGCCTTCATCTCAGGTGTCTGCTCTCCGAGTTTGGCGGTAATTGTTTTGGTCTTGCCGTCGCGCAATATGGTCAGTTCGACTTCGGTGCCGGGTTTCAGTATAGCGATGCGATTCCTGAATTCATTGGCCTTCTTGGCCTTTTCTCCGTTGAATTCGGTTATGACGTCGTAGCGTTTAATACCCGCCTTATCGGCGGCGGAATCCGGGACGACTTCGCTGATGGCGATGCCTTCGGTCTGCTTTAGCCCCAGTGTTTCTGCAAGTTCCGGGTCAAGGTCACGGACGCCGACGCCGAGAAACGCGCGGACTAATGGTTCGCCTTTTGAGAGGCGGTCATAGACGAATTTAGCCATATTGGCCGGTATGGCCAGACCGATGCCTATGTTAATGTTCGCTCCGACGATGGCGGTATTGATGCCGACGACTTTGCCGTCGAGGTTGATTAGCGGGCCGCCTGAGTTGCCCGGGTTGATGGCGGCGTCCGTTTGAATAAAGTCCTGGTATTCGAGTTCTTCGATGATGTTGCTTCTGCCTTTGGCGCTGACGATACCTGCGGTGACGGTGTGGCTGAGGCCGAAGGGATTACCGATGGCGATTACCCATTCGCCGACTTCGAGCGAATCGGAGTTGGCCAGCTCGAGGGTGTGCAGGTCGTTGGCGTCAATTTTGATTACGGCCACTTCGGTGGCGGGGTCAGCGCCAATGAGTTTTGCCTTGAATTCGCGGCCGTCGAGCAGTGTGACGGTGGTTTCTTCGGAGTCCTGGATGACGTGATTATTTGTAAGGATGTATCCGTCTTTGGAGACGATGAAGCCGGAGCCCTGAACGGGCCTTAAAATTTTTCGTGACTGTTGTTGCTGTGGCCGCTGACGCCGGGACTGTCTGCCAAAAAATTGCTCAAAAAACTCGTCGTCAAAGGGGGTGTTGCCGAAGGGCCAGTCGGGGAGGGGGGAATAGTTCTGGGTGACGACCTGGTTGGCCTTGATACCGACGACGGCGGGGGACGCCTTTTCAGCTATGCCGGCGAAGGCCTTGCCTAATTGACGAAGGGTGTCGATGCTTTTTGAATCCTCGGCGAGGACTGATGCGGGAACAATAAGAGAAAAAACGATAAGCAGGACGAAAACGAAACCAGGACGAGAGGATGTTTTGTGATTAACCGGCTTTGTGATAGTAGTCATTTCTTAGGCCTCCATACAGTCGATATTCTGAAATACACGCTAAAAACACAGTATTTTGCAAACGAATTACAAGGTTTTAATACGATTATACCGGCGGCGGGTTCGGCGGGGCAGAATTTTTTAGGGTTTATTGAAAGTGGGGATTGACACGGACAATTGGCAAGGGTAAGAAGGACATAAGAGTGGTGGCAGGTAGATAAAATATTTTTTGGAGGGTTCGGTATGCAGGTGCTGGAGTATCTTAAGAAGTCGGGGGTAAAGTGTGAGGTGAAGGAGCATAAGCCCACATTCAGCGCGCAGCAGATGGCGGCGGTGGAGCACGAGCCGGGCAAATACGTCGCCAAGCCGGTCATAATCAAGGTTGACGGCAAGTATATGATGTGCGTGCTTGCCGCCAGCTACAAGGTTGACCTGCGAGCGCTGAAGAGCCAGCTTGGGGCAAAGTCGGTGGAGTTGGCAGAGGAGGAGGAGATTGGGAAGCTGTGCGGGGATTGTGAGCTTGGAGCCGAGCCGCCTTTCGGGAACCTTTATGATATGCCCACGATAATGGATAAGGCGCTTGAGGCGGATGACCATATAATGTTCCAGGCGGGCTCGCACGACAAGGCGGTTCGGATGAAGATGGCCGACTATTGCAAGTTAGTCAAGCCGAAGGTGCTCGAGTTCAGCTTCCACCTGGGTTCGTGAAACCGACTACGAGAGGCAAAAAGAAAGACCCCCGACAAGTCGGGGGCCTTTGATGGTAATCTTCGTTTTGGCAAGTAGGTGCTATTTCAACTCTGCGTCAATCCAGCCGGTAAGTTCCTTTACGTCCGCAAGCGTGATGTCGCCCATATGAGCGATTCGGAAGGTTTGGTCTTTCAGTTTGCCGTAGCCGTTGCCGAAGGCGGTGTTGTGTTTTTCCTGCACGGCCTTTATCACGTCGGCGACGACGATGCCTCTTGTGTTTTTGACGGTTGTCAGAGTGTTGGAGGTATATTTCTCTTCGCAGAATAGTCCGAACTTCTGCTTTGCCCAGCTTCGGACGTAATCTCCCATTTGCTTGTGTCGCTTCCAGACGTTTTCCATACCTTCCTTGAGCAGTTTCGTGCACTGGTAGTGCAGCCCGAAAATATGCGGGATGCTGGGCGTCGTCGGTGTCTGGTTTTTCTCGTTGGATTTTGCGAAGGCCTGGAAGTCAAAGTAATATCCCCTTTGAGGGACCTTTTTGCTTTTTTCCATAGCGCGGCTGCTTACGGCAGCGACGGTGAAGCCGGGCGGAAGTGCGAATGCCTTCTGAACGGAGGCAAAGGCGACGTCCCAGCCGAGGTCGTCGAAGTGCATCGGCAGCCCTATCATACCGCTGACGGCGTCAACGAATACGAGCACGTCGGGATATTTCTTCTTCATCATTTCGCTGATTTCATAAAGCGGGTTTGTAAGCCCGGTGCTTGTCTCGTTATAGACCAGCGTTACGGCCGCATACTTGCCGGTCGCCAGCTTCTTATCGATTTGTTCCGCGGTTGTCGCCTGGCCCCACTCGACTTTAAGCTCATCGACGTTTCTTCCGCAGCTTCTTGCTACGTCGGCCCATTTATCGCTGAAGGCACCGCAGCAGGTGGCTAAAACCGTTTCGTTAAAATCGACGCAGTTACGTATGGAGGCCTCCCAAAGTCCCGACGCCGATGATGTTACAAGAAAGACGTGCTGTTTGGTGAAGAGTATTTTCTTGAGCATTTCGAGGACTTCACCGTGCAGTTGGGCGTACTCTTTACCGCGATGTCCCAGCGTAGGCCGAGCTAATTGCTGAAGGACATCTTCCTTGACCATCACGGGTCCAGGAATAAACAATCTTGGGGGTTTTCTCCAGTCTGCCATAGACACACTCCTAAAAACGTTAAAGTTTATTTATCACCAGGCCGGTATAGACCTTCGGGAAGAAGAAAGTCGATTTCTGAGGCATTCTTTCGCCGGCTGCGGTTACCAGCTCAATTTGCTCCATTTTGGTCGGGTTTACGAAAAAGGCGGCTTGTTTAACGCCTTTGTCAACCTGTTGGATGGAATCGTCGATTGCCTCACCGGTATCCTTCACATATTCGATATTACCGCCTTCGGCGAGGCCTTGTTCGTCGATGCCGAGATGTTTTTCGATAATGAGCTTGTGCAGGATAGCTACGTCGAGCGATTTCCAGTGGTCGCTCATCCTGGGCGCGGCGGCATCCATAAGGTGCTTGTCCTTGAGCACAGCGACATAAAAAGCACCGTTACCGATGTATATGCCGAAGGCGTTTTTGTCGGCGTCGAAATCGGCCTTCATTTTGTCTAACATTTTTCCCCTGGCAAGCTTTTTGGCTTTGTCGTCGTCAAAGGGGAAGGTTGTTAGCTCGAAGTCGTTTTGCAGGTTGGTAAGGAGTTTTTTGCCGCTGAAATCCTTGACGTTTTGTATCAGGCGATGTGTTGCGAGGACAAACAGACCCTTCTGGCGTGCGTTGACAAAGGCAGTCAGGACATATTGTGCGGAGGGGTCGCCCGTTTCCTTGTAATAGTTAAGAGCAGTTTCGTAACGATGGTGGCCGTCTGCGATGATGCAGGTCTTGGTCCTCATCATTTTTGCGATTGCGTTGATGTCATTGTGGTCTGTAACTGCAAAAAGTCGATGCCGGACCCCGGCGAGCCGGGGTTCGTCGGTGAAGTCGATAAGCGGCTTTTGCTTTGCGGCCTTTTGGATGATTTTGTCGGCAACGTTTTGGCTGTCCTGGTAGAGCATAAAAACAAGCCCGAAGGATGCTTTTGTGGCCCTTCGCAGGTTCAGCCGGTCAATCTTGGGGCCTTCGAGCGTGTGCTCGTGGGGTCTGACGCCTTTGCCAAGCTCTTCGAGTTTGGCAAGGGAGATGAAGCTGAACCGCCGGGATTTTCTGCCGGCCAATTCAAAATCCTGGACATAGCCGTAAATTGTGTCGGTGGTGTCGCGTTTGAGAATCCCTGTCTGGAGCCAGTCGGCGAGCAGTTTGGCCGCCCTTGTGTATTGATTGTTGTTCGGGCCGTCCGACGGACTGGTCTTACCCTTGGTTATATGAACGATGTTGTAGTTGCTTTTTTTGTATAGCCGGTCCTGGAGGTCGGAATCGATGACATCATAAGGAGGCGCAATACACCTGCCGACGTCACCTACGACCGTCTCGTTGAACCTGTATGCCTTAAATGGCCTGATTTCCATTATCACACGCTGGATACCGCCGTAAACTTTGGGTTGTGATTATAGGTAAAACCCCACATATTGAGCAATTCAACTTTTGCGAAGGAGAGATGATACCAAATTGGGGGGCGGCTTGTCAATTGTAGAGTGATCTTGGGATGTTTTTTTCGGGCACTGGGTCAAACGGGGCCTGTAATCACCACGTATCCCCCTAACGCGGCGGCGGCGATATGGCCTGGTTGCTGCCGCTTTATGGTCGTAGGTTAGAGAATATCGACCAGTAGATAGCGCTGGACGAATCCCGGCTCTCCCTCAAAGACGATGCGGCTGCATTTGCTGCAGTTTTGGGCGAATGGGCTGCGTCCCAGTGCCTCAACCAGGTGTGTGGCTCGGCTGTTAATCTCCAGGACTCTCTCACTGGTTGCTTGATGCCCGTTAAGCCGCTGCCCACACTTTGTGCATCGCCCCGTTAATCTTCTCCATACATACCTCATTGCTGCTCCTCCAGATTCCTTCGAGCAAGCAACCAACAATGGTGGATTGTATGGGGGCAGAGCAAAAAATCAAGTGAAAATTGCAAAGATTTTGGGACTTTGGGGAGAATTTCTGAGGGGCTTAGTGTAATCTTCCGCAACCATCAAGCTAAGAACCCTTGATATTGACCCTGCCGCCTAATATGCTCTGGTTTATATGAAACAGATACACGCAATCATATTCGACTGGGGAGGGGTTTTAGCTGAGGACCCGGCGCCGGGACTGGTCAAATACTGCGCAAAGGCGATTGGCGTCAGCGAAGACCAATACAAGCAGGCCTACAATATCTGTATGGACGACTTCCAGACCGGCCGGGTTACTGAACGGCAATTCTGGGCGAATATGACAACCCGCCTCAACGCTCGCCTCGGCAAATCCTGTAGGCCCGCTTCGCCCGCCCGCCTCGACTCGCCTCAGCGAGGCGAGCGAAGCCGGGTGCCGATGCCGAAAGCAAATTCCTTGTGGGGCGATGCCTTCGCCGCTGTTTATGTCCCCAGACACGAGATGTTCTCCCTTGCTGCCCGGCTGCACAAGGCCGGCTGCAAAACCGCGATATTGTCCAATACCGAGAAACCGGTAGTCGAATTCTTCCCCAAGCAAACCTATGATGCCTTTGACGTGGTAGTGCTTTCCTGCCTTGAGGGAGTAAGCAAGCCACAAAGAAAAATTTACGAGATTACTCTTGACCGGCTGGGCACATCAGCCGAGCAAACGCTGTTTATAGACGACAGGCAGGACTATATCGACGGCGCAAAGCTGGTCGGGATTAAGACGATTCTCTTTAAGGATGTCGTCCGGCTCAAAAAAGACCTTGCAAGGTTCTCCTTAAATGTTGTATAATGGCCATACGCAATGACCCCGACAAGTCGGGGGCCACACCGATAGTGAAAGGACGGACTGAATTATGTCGCACAGGATGACTCGTCGTCGGCTCATCGCCGGCTCAATCGCCGGCGTCGCCGGCGTTGTCGGGCTTGAAGAAAGAATCCTTTTGGCGGCGCTGCAGGATGGCGGCGAGCCAAACGGCGCAAAACCACCCTCCCCAAAGGACGCGAAAATCCCCACGGGTAAAATCGGCAACCTCACAATCAGTCGGCTTATCCTGGGAGGCAATCTCATAGGCGGCTGGGCGCATTCACGCGACCTCATTTATGCCTCGAAGCTCTTCAAGGCCTACAATACCAAGGAGAAAATCTTCGAGACCCTGAATATCGCGGAACAATACGGCATTAACACTATTCTGATTGACCAGGGACAGTTGGACCTCATTAACAAATACAACAAGGAAAACTCAGGCAAAATCCAGGCCATAGTTAACGTCTCGCCGCAGGAAGACAACCCTCTTGCCGATATCGAAAAAAGTGCCGACAAAGGAGCTATGACGATATACCTCCACGGCGCCGTCTGCGACAAGTTCGTCAAACGCAATCGAATAGATGTTATCGAAAAAGCGCTTGACCACATAAGGAAGAAAGGCCTGCTCGCAGGGGTCGGCTGCCACTCGGTCTATGTCCTGCAGCAGTGCAGGGAGGTTAAAATCCAGCCGGATTACTGGGTAAAAACATTCCACCACGACAAATACTGGTCGGCCCATCCCAAGGAGAAGCGCGAGCCGTTCAGCGTTGACAGCAAACAATCCGATAACCACGATGAAATCCACGACAATATGTTCTGCCTTGAGCCGCAGGAAACAATCGACTTTTTCAAGACCGACGAAAAGCCCTGGATTGCGTTCAAGACTCTGGCCGCCGGCGCCATTCCCCCGGCAAGCGGTTTCAAGTATGCCTTTGAAAACGGGGCCGACTTCATAACCGTGGGTATGTTCGATTTCCAGATTGCCGAAGATTCGGCCGTCGTCTGCGACGTTCTTGAAAAGACAAAGCAAAGAGATCGCCCGTGGCGCGGCTGAGAATCTGTGTCACCTCTCCTTCTTGTCAGTTTTGTCGCCGGAAGATTCAAATCCGAATTTCTTCATAAATCCCGCGATTGCAGCCCTGTGTTTGTCCTTGAGAAACCTCTTCTCGACCAGCATTCGCACCCCCAGAAGCTCCAGACCTATAAGAGCAAGCCACGAGCCGGGCGTAAGTGGCGTTAACAAAGCCAAAAGCCCCACGATTATCAGAAAGATTCCAAGTACCTTCTTAAAGATGACTTTCATTTCCGCTATCTTCCGTCAAAGCCGTTGCAAATGTTCGTCACTGCCATTATACAGGATAACTAAATGAATTATCACCTGGTGATTTTGAAAAAGCCATATTTGGACGCGATTCTGGCCGGGCGCAAGACCATCGAGTCCCGCTTCTACCAGACAAAACACAAGTGGCTGGCGCTGGTGGGCGCGGGCGACAAACTGTTTCTCAAGGTCAGCTCCGGCCCCGTTATGGCAACCGCAACAGTCGCCGCCGTAAAGAATTTTGACAATCTCACCGCCCGCCAGGTCGCAGAACTGCAAAAACAATACAATCAGCACGTCGCAGGCAGTCAGCAATACTGGCAGGACAAAATGAATTCCCGTTTTGGGATTCTGGTCTGGCTAAAAGACGTTAGCCCAATCGCCCCCCGATTTATAACCAAGGCCGACTGGCGCGCCTGGGTCGTCCTTACTAAAACCGAATGTTTCGGCCTTCTCGATAATAAGTGATAGTGCGTTTATTAACCTGCCCCGAAGGCGAAAGCTAATCCTTCCGGCAACAAAAACATCCACATAAGCAGACCAATCAAAATCCCTGCAGCGCTTGTGTCGCCATTCTCGACACTCATCCCCGCAAGCTGAAACGCCGCATAATTAGACCACCGCTTTCCTTATTTACTTGTAAAAGGGCATTAAGGGAGAATACTACCTTTTCCGCCTGTGCACCACAGGCGCATTCAAAGTCAATACTGCTGGAGATGAACTATTTTATCCGCCGTCAGTGTGGTGGATTGTTTTGAAATGTGGTGAATAGTTTGGCTCTGCGACCATGGTAAGATTTGCGTCAACTATATAGTTTTTACCATTCACCGTATCATCGACCTTGTAGCCCCTGGGGAAATTAATGGTGAAAACATTGTTATCAAAATTCGGGTCGTTTACAATAACATTAGATGCCTGATAGACAATACGTTTATTTCCATCCACAAAATAGGCCTCCATTGGCCACCATATATCTTTAGCCACTTCTTTGAGTTTTGTCACATTTATCGAAGACTTTAACTGCTCATTTCCATCCTTGTCCTTTCGCAAATCTTCAAACTTTAATAATGCGAAACCTTGATTTGGGTCAAGCCACCATCTTTGTATTAATGCCCCCCCCATACAAGTTGCCTTGATACACTCTATATCTCCAAGTTTCTCAAAAACGATCTCATTCTTGAGGGGCTTGACATTTAAATAATTAGGGTCTTTAGCAGCCAAAGACGCAATAAAAGAATTTGGATCAGATGCGGCCTCAAAGTTATCGGAAAATCTCTTAGTAAACGGCTTTGGCATATTACGGTAATAAAAAAACAAAGAAGATTCTATACCTGTGATACGACCGCACATTTTAAATTGCAATGGTTCTTCCGATGAGATCTCCCCGATATTTCTATCAAAAGTATTCCCGTTATAAGAGATAGAAATGTCTTTGCGTCTTCCCTTTAATCCATCAAAGCTGATGGAGTATCTCTGCTGAAGATATGGGGCTGTGCCATTTTTCCATTGCCCAACTTCCTTGTGGTAATCAATCCTTGCTTGATTGCTCGATATGTTCCCAAAGAAAGCAGTAGTTGAAAAGCAAAGTGGTGTTTTTTCCCAAGGTCCTGACGATGATGGGCCGTATTCAATCCAAGCGTTTGAGTCGATTCGGACGTTTAGCAGAGAATCTTCAACGGCTCTCATTGATTTTGCTATGAACTTCAGTTCCTCAACTGATAGTTCAGATGATATTTCTTTGGCAATAGCCGCACTGAGCAAAACAGGAAAAGCAAGAATTAAAATGGTGACAAGTATAATATTTCTCATATTTCTATCGCTCCTTTGATTAACAACTTGGTCCATTTCTGTTAAAAGTCATAATATCAGAGTCCACATACCCGGTGATTCCCTAAATATCCGGAATATTCAGCCAAACATTGGCAAATGCATATCATGCCTTCACATTTCTCTTTGCAGGTTTCTGTTGTTATTATTAAACAGACGTCAGTTGAATGAGTAAAACATCCAGGTGCACAATTGGCACATTGTGCATCTTTGTGGTCATAGTAAGATATAATATAGCCACATATGGCCCCCTCTGTTCCCTCATCGCAACCCCCTCCGCCTCCAGGATCTACACTCGCACAACTCAGATGTGGGTCTGGAGGTAATGTTCCATAATCGCACTGAGCGCTATTAGTGCACTTTGGTTTGCATCCGGGTGGGCCTACATCGGGTTTATCACAACATTTAGTCGTGTCGCCGCCGCAGACTATGCAGTGGCTGGCGCCGTCACAGGTTTCGCAATTTTCCGGCTTGCACTTGCTTTCGCAGGCGTGAGTAGTTGCATTACAATCCTCGCACGCGGTTGGGTCGCAGCAACTTCCGTCGCAGCAGGTTTCATTGATGTCACATATATGTAAACCCCCTAGTTCACAACACTTCTGAGTCCTAGTATCATAGCATGTCCCATTACAGCAGGATTCATAAGCCCTCCCGCCGCAAACCTTACATAGGCCATCCACACATTCATCGCACGCGCTCGGGACGCAGCAATGCCCATGGCAACAGGTCTGGCCATCAGGACAGCAGTAATACTCGGACCCGGGGGGGCCATCGCTGCAACAGTGCGTCGTCCCCGGATGGCAGCATTTATTGCCGCAGCAGGAATAGCCCGAAGAACAGCAGTGCCCGTCGGGGCAGCAGTTCATACCCGGATAAGGACAGCAATTCCCGTGGCAACAGGTGCCGCCAGAGCACCAGGACGTGCAGGTGCAATGGCTGGCACCGCATTGCAAACATTCGCTGCTGTCGCACGGTGGGCAGCCAACATAATTGTCGCAATAACACCCAGTCCAACAAGGCGGACAGGTATAACACGGCGGCGGCCCACACCCAATGGCATTATCTATAAATGGACTCAACCACAAAATCATCCCGAAAACAAATCCCGATAAAATCCACGCAGTGCTAATCTTCTGTTGGAAATTTCGTATCCTCATTTGCTAATCCCCTCCAACCTTGAAAGCGTTTCCTTTACACTGGCTATACGGACATCTTGTGGCTTAGCCAGCTCGAGAAACATCTTGTAATATACAACAGCACCTGCCTTATCGCCCTTCTCCAACATCATCCCGGCAAGCTGAAACGCTGCGTAATTAGCCACGTAACAATCGGGATACTTCGTAAGAACCGCCGTATACGCCTGCTCGATTATGGGATTGGCCTCTTCTTTTGGTATTTTCCCAGAATCACGCAACACCTCATAAGACCAGCCGATTGCACATTGTGCACCGCAGACGTATTCATAGTCATTGTAATCATCTACTACCTTATAATAATACGCAAGTGCGTCTTCCCACCGACCCAGCTCCTGCCGGCAGGTCGCGGCACAAAAATATGCCTCGCCGAGATTGTCCACAAAATTGTTGTCTATTACCCACTGCCACAGGTTTTCGGACTTTGCAAAATACTGTTTTGTCTGCTCCCGCCGGCCCTGCACCTTAAACGGCATAGCCGTCTTGTAATACTTTATCGCAATCCGTCCAAGACACTCGCCTGCGTAAGGGTTCTGGTTAAAGTCAGATATGAATTCATCCGTTAGTTTATTCGCCTCATTTATGTCCCCCGCCTCAATCAGGGATTGTATATCGACGCGTGGAATATCTAAGCAGGCCTCGTTGGCCTCGACGCTTCCCGGGTATTCCCGGATTATTCGCTCATACATTTCTTTGGCAAGCTCGTGTTTGTCGGGATATATCTCGTATTCACGGGCAATCCAGCAAAGCTCGCCTGCCACTTCCGGCCGACCCTTAAGTTCGGCGACCATATTTTCAATCGCCGCATCAACTTCATTCTGGTCGGCTTCCTTCATCAGATTGAGTATCTTTATACGGTGCGTCAGCCGTTTTTGGCCCCACTCGGCTTGTTGGCTGTAAGAAGTGTTGTTGAACTGCTGCACTAATCTCTCATAGACGCTGTTGGGCGCATCATACCATCCTGACCTGTCTTGAACAGGTCCTTTTGCCCACTCGTATTCTTTGCTTATCCAAAATAGCGCATCAGGCAATACCGCATCACCCTCAAAATCGCTAATCATCTTGTCTATGGCCGCAATAACCTGCTCGTCCCTTTTATGCTGCCAGATAAGTGCACAGACGTTAGCCCTGGCCGACCATAACCTCGCATATTGTGAAAGCGAATTATCCGGAGATTTCTCAATCAGTTGGTCAAAAGCGTCCCTCGCTTCGACGTATCTTCTCTGCCAGACAAACTCCTGTCCTATTTGAAACAGCGCCACCGCCAAATCTTGCCCGCCGTTTGCTTGGAGGGCCGGCTCGTCCCTGAAATCGACAGCCATCAAATCGACCTGCTGCTGTGCAAGCGAGTACTTTTTCTTTTCGATAAGGGTAAGAATCTCCACTCTTGCCAGCCCCAGCCGGGCCTTGGTCGCCCACGAACTATCCGCCGATTTATCTATGATGATAGAATACAGCCGTTCAGACCTGTCATACAATTTTCGCCAGCAGTAAGTGTCCGCGATAGTCGCTATCGCCGCCGGTAAATTGGCGTCACCGGCGTAATCGGCAATAAGCCAGTCGGTCGTGTCCTCGGCCGCCGTTATGTCTCCTTTGGCCGCCTGCGAAAGCGCCATCGTCATCCCGGCCAAGACCGCAAAATCGGCCTTCGGCCAATTTTTTAACACATAGTCCGAAAGACCTATTGCCTTGTCAAACTGCTGGGCATTTAGATACTTGCCGGCTATCTCCCGAATGGCCTGACCCTTCTCCTCGCCTGTGAATCCGGCGGCAACAAGCTTATCAACCTCTGCGTCGGCTTCTGTCAATTTACCCGCCTCGATAAGTGAGAAAATCTGCGCCTTTGCCTGCTCAATGTCAGCCGAGGTATATGTCGGCCCTCCCCGTCCGATGCCGGCGAGGATAAGGGCAAGGCATACAAGGGCAAGTAAAACCGGACCCGATGATATCAGGATTATTCGTTTAGCCATAATAAGACCCTCCGAGACAATAAGTGCATAAGTTTATAAGAGCATACGTGCACAGGGAATCATTTTGGACGAAGAATTACAACGGAGAAAAACTCGCCGAACGACGACCTTCTTGTGGGTGCTGGGTGTAACCATCGCTCTGGTTCTCTAAACTAAACCTTACAAGACGGCTTTACTATATATGATTAGTCGTATATGTCAAGGAGAAAATAGATATTTTCCGCCGATTGTTCCTAAGTCCTTATAGGGGGGGGCTTACGACTCAAAAAATTTGAACTAAAACCAGCTCAAGGCGCTATGCGCATTTATATATTCACACGACCTGCAAAAAAACAATCGCCAAATCCGCTTTATCTCAGTTTGTCGGCCAGTGCGGAACCGAATTCCTGGGCGAGCTTGCTTGCGGTAAACTGGTCAACGTTGTCATAAGAGGCAGTCATCAGGACATTGCCCGCCTGGTCTTTTGCGGTGATTGTCAGCGATTCGATGGATTGAGCGGATGATTCCTTCCCGCCGAACCAGCCGGTTTTACCGGAGGAACGAGTCGTCAGGAACGTCGAGCCGGTGAGTATGATGGAGGCGGATTTTGCATTGCAGAGTTTAACACCTTTGCGAACGAACTCTTTTTCGAGCACGTCGCGGACCACCTTGCCAACGTAAGGGTCCTGGCTTTCGATGGATTGAATGTAAACGCATTTGCTCGTTACGGCTTTTAACTGCCTTGTGGTTACGATGTCGGTATGGCAGCCCGCGAAAAAGGCCGCTAATATGCTTATTGCCAATACTCTTTTCATAATCTTTCCCCTTTCAGACTGTAATATACATCGGCACAGGCCAGCGTAGCTCTGTAAAGCTTTTTGTGGATTATGCTTTGGCTTTGTCGTAGAATTAATCACCTTGTAGCGGATTCGACAAGCTCACCGCGGGCTTGTTATAATTCAGGATTGGGTGTTGGCTGTATGGTCAAAAAAACGGTTTGGTTATTGCTGGTTTTTTTACTTCTGGCGGGTTGTAGCGAGAAGCCCAAGTACACGGCTGAGGAACTTGCAAGGATGCCGCTTGCCAAGCGGGATGGGCTTCCGGAGCCGAGCGGCGGCTTTGCGCTGGCGGTGGGCGAGCAGGCGGTGACGGCGGAGGAGGTCATCGGGCCGGTCTTTGAAAAGTTGGCGCAGGTGGCGCAAAAGGGGGACTTTGAGAGATTCAAACAGCTTGCGGAGCCGGTTATCGAACAGCAGCTTGTGAACCGGATTTCAGACGCCCTGCTTTACAGCAGGGCAAGAAAAGACGCGGGCGAGAAGATTGATGATGAGCTTGACAAGGCGGCAACTGCGGAGGTCAGAAGATTTGTGATTGACTTCGGCGGAGACTATGCCAAGGCGGAGCAGGCGCTTAAGCAGATGGGGATGGATTGGGGCAAGTTCGAACAGTATCAGAGGCGCAGGATACTCAGCCAAAGTTATATTGCCCAGCAGATGCCCAAGGAGCAGCCGGTAACTTATAGCGAGATGTTGACAAGATATAATGAAACTAAAGAGCAGTTGTACACGAAGGCCGGCGTCCTGCAGTTTCGTCTCATAGATATAGAACCGGCGAAGTTGCCGGATACCGACCCCAACAAACCCCGCGTGCAGCAGGCCAAAGAGATTGCCGAGCAAATTGTCGGACGTATAAACCTGGGTGATGATTTTGAGAAGTTGGCTAAGGATCATTCACAGGGGCACAGGGCAATATCAGGGGGGTTGGGGCGAAAACTCGACCCGGAGTCGCTTGCGGCGCCCTACGATGTGTTGGCTGTGCGGGCGGAGACGATGAAGCCGGGCGAGGTCGCAGGGCCCATCGAGGCGGAAGGTCACATTTTTATAATGCAGCTTGTGGAGTATCAGCCAAAAAGCGTCGAGCCGTTCGAGAAAGTTCAAAGCCAGGTTAAGGCGAGAATATCATTCGAACGGATGCGTCAGGCGATTGACAAGCTTAATGCAGAGCTTCTGCAGCAGGCCTCGACGGCGGACAGGGCAAGATTTATGGATTTTTGCGTGCGTGAGATTTACACAATGGCAAACAGGTAGCGATGTTTGTCGGCGGTCTGGAACCATAAGATGGGTAAGCTCTTACACGGCATAGACCTGGTTGATTTTCCTCGAATAGAGGAAATGGTTGCCCGGCACGACAAACGATTCTTGGATAAGGTCTTTACCGCTGCTGAGCAGGCATACGCCGAGGCAAATAAAAACAGCATTGAGAAATTAGCCGGGCGATTTGCCGCCAAGGAAGCGGTGCTGAAGTTGGTGGGCACGGGCTGGCGGGGCAAAATCGCCTGGACCGACATTGAGGTGGTAAATACCTCGACGGGTCAGCCGGAGGTTAGATTGTCCGGCGAGGTAAAGAAAATCGCCGACAAATTAGGCATCACGCAGATAAGCGTCAGCATCACCCATACCGCGAATTTCGCCATTGCCTCCGCTGTGGCAATGGCGGAAAAGAAACAACTATAAATTCAAACACTAATACCGGCGGGACTTGGAATAAACCATAAAAAGCTGTCAAGGATTCAATTATTGACTCTTTATTTCAAACTCAGTTTTGCATTTTGGGCAAACACCTGTATCACCAACCATGTTTTCCTTCGCCCCTTCCAGCCTTTGATGGCAGTTTGGACACTTAATTAGCAGTTCTTTATCACCCGGCTGCCTGCCATATTGTTGCTCACAAACAATTGAGTGATAGACCCATAAACCAAGCATCCAACATGCTATTAGTCCCCCGATGGCATAACCAAAATTGGTGTGCGGTTTAAGCGCCCCAGCAAAGTAGGCCAGGATAAGTAATATCAAGAATGTTGTGATAGACCAACCCCACATACATCGACCAAGCCGATTTTTTGATTCAAGAAGTATGAATACAGACAGCTCTATTAGGCCAACTACTATTATAGCTCTGCTAACGCGATATCCCTTCTGCGCAAGAAACGACAAAACAACCATAGCAATAACAAATAAAGCTATGGAGAAAAGTATCTTTCTGTCGGTCAACTGTTTTAGGAGAAATTTAGATTGGGCTATGCGATAGGAAACGCGGCGTATTTCTCGTTTGCGAAATTTTGCATCTGCCCTTTTTTTAAGGAACGTCATCTGTTGTTCTACATCGTGTCCAAGGTCTCGCCGTTGCACCTCTTCTTGAATGATAGCTTGAACTTCGATGGGATAGTTGTCCTTATCGACTGCCGCTGCACGAATCACATCGTTATCTGAGGATTCCAGCCATTTTTGTTTGATTTCCTCTATGTCCATATTTATCACCAGCTATTTTCCCGAACAGAACGCAAAACTGTCGTTCTAAGCCATCTGCATATGTTTATATAAAGGTTTGGCGATGAGCTTCAAGCATTTTGAGGCGTTCAGGATTTCTATCCCAATCACTTGGCCTTTATCGTCGAGCTCCACATTTATGCCCGGGGCGATTTAGATAAATTGTTCTTCCACGGCTTTCCTGTTCAGCTTGCCAATTGCAAAGCATTTTGCGCTTCTTGAGGCAGCTCCACGAGAATGAAATAGGTCTGAGGATACAGGTAGTCCTCTCCGGACTCGTCAATGATTCTGAGGTATCCTTCCTTTGCCGCTTTGTCGTCCGGCAGAACCCTGTAAATCTTACGCTTTTCCAAGTCCTCGCATTCCTTGTTCTCTATGCAGAGCGCAAATGACAGTTCTTTGTTCTTTTTAACCATAATTTTAATCCAGTAATCTTTTGATTTTTAACTTTTTTCTGCCTATGCCATGGGCTTCGTACCAGTGAATCTCAGCATTGCAAATCCGTCCACTTTGAAGGCGGACCTTGGCAATCCCTTTAAGTTTCCTCCATTTAGCGGAGCCGTATTGTTTACGAAGCCGCATAATATCTCTGATTCTCCCGCTTATGGCTATCGTTTCGATACTCTCAAATCTCGCCTATTATCTCAAAATACATACCAAACCCTGTCTTTTGTCCATCTGCTGGCTATGTATCAACTCATCTGCATATGTTTATAGATACTATTATTAAAAAAATGACATCGGTTGTCAAGATTGATTAAAAAGTTCAACAAGATATACTGGCCAAATCCGCCTCCGGCGGATAAATATGTTTAACAGAACGAGAACAAACGATTTTGACTGCGTAGTAATCGGGGCGGGACATGCCGGGATAGAGGCCTCGCACGCGGCAGCGAGAATCGGTGCAAAGACCGCACTGATAACAATCGACAAAAACAAGATTGCGGCGATGAGTTGTAATCCCGCGATTGGGGGGCTGGCAAAGGGGCAGGTTGTCCGCGAGGTTGACGCACTCGGCGGGCTTATGGGGCTGGCGACCGACGCGACGGGAATTCAATTCCGGATGTTGAACCGCTCAAAAGGCCCGGCTGTGCAATCACCCCGCGCACAGGCCGACAAGTACAGGTACCAGCGGTTTATGACAAATGTGTTAGAGCAGACACCAAATCTCACCAGCATCGAGCAATTGGTCACCAACATAATCGTTGAGGATGGGCGGGTGGTCGGCGTGCGGGGCAAAGATGGTTGGGTGTGCAACACGAAAGCAGTTATCGTCGCCACGGGGACATTCCTTCGCGGGCTTATGCACATAGGGTCGGAGCAGTTCGAGGGCGGAAGGCGCGGCGAACCATCGGCTGACGAGCTTTCAGCGTGCCTCGAACGGTTGGGGCTTATCGTGAAACGGCTGAAAACGGGAACACCGCCACGATTAGATGCTGGCACCATTGATTACGAAAAACTGGAGGTTCAGCAGGGCGATAAAGAGCCGGCGCCGTTTTCATTTATGAATGGCAAAATAGACCGGCCTCAAATACCCTGCTGGATTACCTATACCGACGAGAAAATACATAAGCTTATCCGCGACAACCTTGACAGGGCGCCGCTTTATACCGGCCAGATAAAATCCACGGGGCCAAGATATTGTCCAAGTATTGAGACGAAAGTTGTTCGCTTTGCCGACAAGACGCGTCATCAGATATTTCTGGAGCCGGAGGAGCAGGAGCAAAGAGTCATCTACTGCAACGGCATAAGCACGTCAATGCCTAAGGACGTTCAGGATGAAATGATAAAGCACCTGCCGGGCTGTGAGAACGCGAGGATTCTGCACTACGGCTATGCGATTGAGTATGATTATTGTCCCCCGATTCAGTTGAAGAATAATCTTGAGACAAAGAAAGTCGCGGGGCTTTTTATGGCGGGCCAAATCAACGGCACAAGCGGCTATGAGGAGGCGGCCGGTCAGGGAATAATTGCCGGGATAAATGCAGCCAGATTCTTGCAGGGGGCCGAGCCGATTGTCTTGGGCAGAGACCAGGCCTATATCGGCGTGATGATTGATGATTTACTTACCAAAGGATTGGGCGTGGAGGGGGTGGGAATTGTCGATGAGCCGTATCGGATGTTTACCTCGCGGGCGGAATATCGGCTGAGCTTGCGGTCGGACAACGCCGACCGACGCCTCACGGCAATCGGCAAATCGGCTGGCCTGGTCGACGGCAGAAGATGGGAGAAATTCCAAAATAAATTAAGCGATATCGAACGACTCAAAGAGTATCTGATGAAAACCCGGCAGGATGGGGTCAGCTTGTGGCAGCAGCTTCGCAGGCCAAACAGCCCGCTTGCCGAAACCCTGCACAATGACCTTAGGGTAAAAGAGGCCGGTTTCAGTAAAGAGGTCATCGATTCAGTGGTTATTGACGCCAGATACGAGGGCTACCTGACTAAACAAAATCGGTTAGCAGCACAATTGAATTCACTGGATGGCAAAAAGATACCGTCGGACCTGGACTACCGGATTATCGTGCATCTGCGCATGGAAGCAAAGGAGAAATTGTCATTATTTCGGCCTCAGACGCTTGGCCAAGCGGGCCGAATTTCCGGCATTACTCCCGCAGACATTACAGTCATTTTGGTGCACTTGAAAAAATATTATGACAGATAAAACCTGTGTCGATTATGAATTTGTCGCAAAACATTTATAACCAGGCCGTAGGTGTGACTGAGTCGAAGTTTAAGATTTGGCGCAACGCGGGTCTTTTGTTGACTTACAAATGCAATGCAAGTTGCGAGTTCTGTTATTACAACTGTTCGCCGCAGCAAGATGGTTTGATTCCGGTGGAGATGGCGATAATCGCCTGGCAATCGCTAAAAGAATTAGCCGGCGATAGTGCAAAAATTCATATCACAGGCGGTGAGCCGTTTTTATATTGGGACCGGCTGGTGGAGATTCTTCGGGAGGCGAAACAAAACAAACTAACTCCCGCTGATATGATTGAGACAAACGGCTTTTGGGCTAACGATGCGGAAATTATCAAAGACCGGCTCAAAACATTAGATGAGCTGGGAATGAATCGACTCAAAATCAGTTGCGACCCGTTTCATCAGGAGTACGTCGATATCGAGACAGTAAGACGGTTGGCGAAAACCGCGAAAGAACTGCTTGAGCCTGACCGTGTTATGGTGCGATGGGAAAAATACCTCGAAAATCCGGCTGAAATGAAAAACATCACGACGGCCGAACGCAATAAACGATACGTTGAGGCACTGAAGGATTATCCCTGTCGATTTACAGGCCGGGCCGCGGGGCATATTGCAGAACTTGTCGCAAAGGAAACGGTTGGGCAAATCTCAAAGTCGAATTGCAGCGATACCTTTCTCAGCGCAAAAGGCGTGCACATAGACCCATACGGCAACGTGTTCAGCGGAACCTGCAGCGGCATAATCATTTGTAATGTCAGCCGGATGCCGCTTGCTGAAATCTGGCGGAACTGGCGGCCCAGCAACAATAAGGTGATTGAAACACTATTTAGTTCTGGGCCTGCGGGATTATTGAATGAGGCGGTGAAGATGGGTTACAAACCAGCCGAACGATACGCCGGCAAATGCCATCTTTGCGCATCTATTCGCCAATTCTTTTTCGACAAAGGGCTTTACAAACCCACAATCGGCCCAGCCGAATGTTATATTGAAGCTGGCGCCTAATTGTTACTCAATCGGGAGGACCGCTCAGGCCGCCACCGCCGGGACCGCCGAAACCACCGGGACCGCCCCGGCCCATCATTGGACCTTGTATGCCGCGTTCCTGCATCCGCTCCCGCAGTGCCCGGCGGAACTGCATCATCTGCACCCTTGTATCAGCACTGATTCTTTCAGACCTTGCCCTCATTCTTTCAGGATTTGGCCGAGGGCGCTGTCGTAATCGCTGTCCGGTCGCGGTATCTGCGCCACGCGGACCGAACCCTGGCGGGCCGCCTGCACCAGGGGAGCCGAATATTGGCGGGCCGTTGGCATCGGGCGGGCCGAACCCCGGCGGCCCATTTGCGTCTGGCGGACGGTTGGCATTTCTGCCCGCCAAAAACTCCGCCCTTCTTGCCTGCATCCCGTCGATGATTTTGTCCAAGTACGCTGTGCGATTCTCCTCAGCCAGTGCGAAATACCCCTTTACCTCCGCTGTCATTCTCGCCCGCATTGCCTCGCCTATCTGCTCACCCATCTGGCGCCTGGTATCTTCATTGGCATCTCGGAACTGGTTGGAATCAAAATACTCTCGAATCTGGCGAGGATTCATCTTTGAGAAATCAGGTTTACTGAAATGCCGGACGGCAATCGGAACCGCAATGGCCATACCAGCAGCCAAGGCAATTGTTATAATGAGAATCGTTTTACGTTTCTTTGTCATATCCTTAATCCTGTTTTGTCAAATCGCCGACGTGCCAGTCGGCATATAAATAGTTTCTAGCACCCGATTTGCCGGCAGTTCCGTGAAACGTGTCGAAATCATTCATAACGTTTATGTTTCTTTCTTTAACGCCCATTTGAGCAGGGAATGACGAGCTTATCGACTGCCCGCCCAGACCTCCCGGCCCTTGTCCGTGGTATTGGTAGCTGGTCCCCCCTACCCTTAAATAGTATTTCTTGTCGATATCCGCCTTGCAGATGAAAACCTTTGGCTCCTGCAGCAGCGGACCTAAAAACTTCGTTATAGGGGGTCTGTATCCAGGGTCATTCGTATCTGTGATATACCAGGGATAGTCGCAGGCGGGCGGCATTATGTCGCGATTGTCATCGAGATACGCCCTGAAGGCAACGCCTATCTGCCGCAGATTCGACTTGCAGGTCGTTCGAGAGGCCGAGGCCCTGGCCTTGCCGAGCACCGGCACCAGTATTCCCATTAACAGCGCAATTACGCTGATAACCACCAATAGCTCCACAAGCGTAAAGGCCCGGGCTTGCGACCCGGTTGCATTGCGGCCCATTTTTGTATTTCCTGCTATGCGCATATAGTTATACATTCCACAATCAAATGACGGTCGTCGCATCGCGTATATTGCAGAAATTCGAGGGCGGTATCAACCAAGCTCTTTACAGATGTCGGCTATATAAGAGTCAAATCTGTCGGAAAGCGTTTTGCTCAAGTTTCGGGATGGCGCAAGCGACTCCGGCTGGATTCCGAAAAACACTACCTCATTCGGGCATTCACCCAGTTGCTTAGAGAGGTTTATCACCTGCAGAATATCGGCCTCGTGCAGAGAATAATGGTTTAGCTTCTTGACGCTTTGGACCTCGTCGGCGGTAAACCGCCTGATTGTGCCCGGCTCGGCGCCCATTTGGGCGCAGTCGATGATGACGGCCTTTTTTCGGTTTGCGATTAAATGGAGCAAAGCCATACCTGCTGAGCCGGCGTCGATAAAATCGACGAGGGGGAATTTATCCTGCTGAGTTGATAGTCGCCTGAGTAGATGAACGCCGATACCCTCATCGGACAAAAGCGCGTTGCCAAGTCCTATGACGACGACGTCCTTCTTGGGTGATGTAACTGTCACCGGACAAACCGCACATTGAGGAAATGAGTCGAGCAGGAGATGCAGGGGTCGTAGGCGCGAACTAACATTTCGAGTTTCAAGCGGATGTCTTTCTCGCCCTGGTCGAGAATCTCAGGCAGCAGTTTCTCAAAGTCCTTCTGGATATTGGCGTGGTTCTGATTTGTCGGGATGCAGATGTCGGCTGCGACGCAGTTGCCTTTCTTGTCGAATTCGTATTCGTGGAAAAGGATGCCGCGAGGCGCCTCGACGCAGCCGGCACCTTTGCCGGCCTTCGGCGCACTCGTTACCTTCTCGTCTTTGAGGCCCTTTGTCAGAAGCTGGTCGATAAGGGCGATACTCGTTTCGACGATGTGGAAGCACTCGACGAGCTGGGCCACAGTGTTCATATAGGGATTACAGCAGCCCTTTTGGAGGCCGAACGTTTTTGCAGCGTCTTTGGCCATTGGCGAGAGCAGTTCAGCGTTGTTGTTGAATCTCGCCAGTGCACCCACTGCGTATGCGTCGCGGTGCCACTTTGCCCACTTGGCCGTCGATTGCTCGACGATGTATTCGTTTGCCACCTCGTGCCATTTTTCAATCGGCACAACCGCACCTTTGTTATCGTTGGATGTGATGCCGCCGTGATAAAAAGTATATGTCGGCGGGTTGGTCTGTTTGAGGGACACATATTCGGTGGGGCGTTCAAACTTCGGGATATTGGCTGCGACGCTCAAGACCGCATCAGCAATTTTATTCAGGTCGGGAACGGCGTCCTTAAGCGTTTGCTGCAACTGGCGCAATTGTTTTTCGGTTGGTGTTCGCGTCAAGCCGCCCGGTATCAGCGTTACGGGGTGCGTTGTCCTGCCTGCAAGCAAATCCGACCATTCGTTTGCAATCCTGTGGGCCTTGACAATCGTCTTGACGACGTCTGCGGCCCTGGCGACCAACGGCACGACCGAAGGCGCATCGAAAAAGTCGGGGGCAGCCAAGTATCCGACGTGCAGGGTATGGCTTTGAAGCTGCTCGGAATAGTGCATAAGTATGCGGATTTTATCGGCCTGCTCGGAGACCTTCAGACCCAGAGCGGATTCCACCGCCTTGGTGGCTGCAAGCGAATGTGTGATAGAGCATATCCCGCATATCCGCGAGACAATCGTCTGGATGTCCTGATAGCTTTGGCCTCTGACCATCGCCTCAAAAAATCGCGGTGCCTCTGGCACCTGCCACTGGAGCTTTTCGATTCTGCCCTCGGTGATGTTGACAACGATGTTGCCGTGTCCTTCCACGCGTGTGATGTGATGAACGTTGATATCCAAGCTTTTATGCATTTGTAGGCCCCTGACCAGTTCCAAAAAGAACCATCTTGCCTTTCAATTGTTCCACGCTCAATCCATATCTGTTGATTACATCTTTTGCGGCGTTGGTGTTTGGGTCATCGACGTAGCCGCGGCAGCCGAAGCACCTGAAACCCGATGACGGGCATCTTGCGCCGCAGCCAGCCCTTATCACAGGCCCCAGACAAACCTGTCCGTAATCCCAAAGGCAGGGATTACCCTTCGCCTTGCATTCGACGCAGACCGGATACTCCGGTATCTCCGGCTTCTTTCCCATAAGCAGGCAGCGAATGATGTATGTGAATTCCTTCCTGTCTATGGGGCAGCCGTGGATTTTGTAATCCACCTTTACCACTTCATCCACGGCCTTCGTCGGCGTGGTGTCAAGATGAGGCATATTTGCCGATTTGCCATATACGCATTGTTTGACATTCTGCATTTCGAAGTTGTTCTTGAGCTTGTTTATGCCGCCGATTGTGGCACAGGCGCCAAGGGCGATTAAGGTCTTGGCCCTTGTCCGTATAATCTCAAGACGTTTTTCGTCCTCGGGTCTTGTGATTGAACCTTCGATAATGGCTATGTCATATTCGCGGCTTTGCTCACTCATTGCCTCACGCCACTCAACCACATCGATTGCATCGATGAGGTCAAGTAGCTCCTCTTCGAGATTGACTATTTGCAACTGGCATCCTTCGCAGCAGGCAAAGTCGAAAATAGCAACTCTGGGTCTATCCATTTTAGATTGCCTCCGGGGCCAAATTCAGGTCCGAATAACGGAATACTGGGCCATCCACACAGGTGTAAAAGTTATTTATCTGGCAGTGGCCGCACTTGCCGACGCCGCACTTCATTTTTCGCTCCAGATTGAGGAAAATATTCTCGTGCGGAACTTTGGCCTCATCCAGCGACAGCAGCACGAACTTGTACATAACCGGCGGCCCGCAGATGAAAACAAGCGCCGAGCGAAGCTCGGCCTCTATTTTGGGAATGAGCGTTGTAACGACGCCGACGTTGCCCAGCCAGCAGTCGTCGGTCTGGTCAATTGTTTCCATAAATCGTATGTCATCCCTATGGGACCAGGCGTCGAGTTCCGAGTGGAAGAACCTCTGTGCCATACATTTTGTGCCTAACAGGACCACAAGCTCTTTATAGTCGACCCGATTATCGAGGATGTAATTGACGAAGGAGCGCTGAGGCACCAGTCCGATTCCGCCGCACACGAACACGACGTTTCTGCCCTTCGCTTCTTCGACGGGGTACGTTCCTTTTCCATACGGGCCTCGTATTCCGATTTTGTCACCAATCCTGAGCCGGTGGATTGCATTGGTAACATTGCCGATTCGGCGGACGACCAGCTCAAAGTAGCCCTTCTGAGTCGGCGAGGAAGATATTGTTATAGGCGCCTCCCCGACGCCGGCGAGGGAAACCTCAACAAACTGACCCGGGATGAAATCGAACGGCTCGCTGTCGTCGAGCGTAAGCCGAAGGTACATCTCGGTGGGGTTCATCAGCCGCTTTTTCTCAAGCGTTACCAGCCGCGGCAGATAAATATCCTTTTCAACAGCACACCGCTCACACATTGCCAATGCTCCTTATTTTGGAAGGTCGAATCATTTGACGCCCAGGTCCTCAATGAGTTTGTTGTACACCTTAATGGGATTTGCAATATCCGGCAGACACGCGCCCACGCAGCGTCCGCATCCCACACAGGCCATTATCTGACTGCCCATCTTCTCAGGCACGTATTTGGCCTTTCGATAAAGGCGGTGTCTGAAACGGTCGGCGCGTTTCTTCCTGAACTCGTGTTCGCCTGCCACCTTTGTAAAGCCGTCGAGCAGACACCCGTCCCAGCATCTGGTCCTTTTGCCCGCTATCAGGCCCCAGCTCACGTCATCCTGCACGTTGAAGCAGTAGCAGGTCGGGCAGACGAGGTTGCAGGAACCGCAGCTAAAGCAGGTTCGGGCCTTTTCTTCCCAGATAGGATGCTTGTATGCTCCTTCGAGCAGCGTCGGCAGATAAGCTGAGTCGCAGTTCAGCTTGTGATTATTGAGCCGCTTCTCGTTTTCAGCCCAGACCTTCTCTCTTTTCTCAATGTCTTTTGCAGCAGCATCGACGGCGCCGCCTGCCTTTGCCAGCAGCTTGTCGCCTTTTTCCGAATTGCTCTCAGCCAGATACGCATCGCCGATATCGGTCAGCAGCACTTCAAAACCATCTTTCACCGTTGCCGTCCCCATCGATGCCGCAAAAACGTTCTTCGAAGGCGTTACTACGTCACAGGCGATTATCGTGGCGTTGTGTCGCCTTTTCATATAGTGGCAGTCGAAATTGTCCTGGCTAAAGAGCTGGTCTAACTGGGTTAACGCCACCATATCATACGGGTGCACGCCCAGCAGGACAAACGCGGTGTCGTCGAAGACCGATTGGTAGCTGTCCCCCACTTCGTAAGTCAGCAGCGTTTCCACGGGCGGCAGGAAGAACTTCTTGGGTGGCTGCAGCGTCACGTCATAATCCAGGCGAAGCTGGTCTGCCGAGTCAAGCTGGTCGAAATCGAAGCGGTCGCCTTTGGCGCACACGCCGAAGACCTTTTGCTGCTTTATGACGGCATCCACAAACCGCTTGAAAGCATCTTTGCTGATTTTCTTCGTCCTCATCTTCTGCCTCAGTCAAAAATATCATTTAATTTTCTTTGCTTGAATCTCCACAGCCGCTTATGCCAACCTTATTCAACGATATCTTGCAGCTATACTGCCTCAGGGTAGTGATTGAGTTCACATTTACAAAGCAAAAGAACGACTAATGTATGAAACTTTACATAGTCCTGTCAAGTTAATCAGGATTAGCTGAAAGGATTGTTCGGCATAACCTTTATAGGCAGCGGGACTTACGCAAATTACCGTGGCGTGTGAAATTTTTTTGAGGGCGCCTCATTAGGGGGTGCCCCGCCGCAACAAAAGCATAAAAGCCGGTTTGTTGTGCACAGACGATACAATCGTTAAATCGCTCAAATTTCAACCATCTGTCAGGCACGCATTTTTTTCTCACTACGCCCTTTCCTATACTATTAAGAGGGTCTGTATGAAGAAGGGGACAAATTCAAATTTAAAGTCAGAGGACTGAATCTTACGAAATAACATAAAAAGGTAATCTATGAGAATCCCGTCAGAACTACCCGGAGGCAATACTATGAAAGCCGTCAGCAGAACCTCGGCGCCCAGATGGTGGGAAAGGGTCGTTGTTGGCATATTGCTTGTGACGGCTGTTGTCTGTGCGCGTGCGGCGCAGCCCGCCGACGGCTTGGTTAATGCCGCCTGTCCGCCAAAAACACTTCAGGCGATTGCCCGCATTTATATGGCGCACGGAGATTACGAAAAGGCCGAGAAATTCGCCTATAAGGCGCTCGATGCTACCTTAACAAAAGAAGGGACCGAAGAGGATATAATTTCCTGCCTGATGGACATCGTGTGGGTTTATAAAAACCAGGGTCGATTGTTCGAAGCCGAAAAAACCTGCCTGCTCGGCCTGCAATTGCAGCAGCAGTTATACTATAAGGACCATCCATACATCGCCTACACGCTGCGGATTCTCGGTTCGATTTACCAGGCCCAGGGCAGGTATTCTCAGGCAGGCGAATCGCTCGACGGGGCAATGACGATTATTCGCAAATGTCATTTAGCGGATGACCCTGTGATTGCGTCATTTGAGGTTGACATCGCCCGGCTGCTGGTCGCCGAGGGCAGGTTCACGGAGGCCGAAGCAACGTATGAGCGGGCGCTTCGGCTCATCAGCGATTATTACGGGACAGACCATCTTTATACGGCGGGAGTGCTGGGCGATATCGCAAAACTGTATTACCTTCAGGGCAAATACGAAGAGGCGGAACAACTGCTGGATTGCGCGATGACTATTCAACAGCAGGTTTTCGGCCAGGGGCACCGTTTGCTTGTCCAAAACCAGTTGACAATGGCGAGAATATACCAGGCCAGGGGAGAGTCCGCCCGGGCTGAGCAGATTTTGACCGATGCACTTGCCGTGGCACAGGATAATCCAGGTTTTTTCGAACCTCTAAAGGGCGAGATTTTTACAGTGATGGCGGAGGTTTGTCTCAATTCGGGTAGATATACCGAAGCCCAGGTTGCCTGCGACAAAGCGATACGTATTCTTGAGGAATCAGTCGGGCCTGACAGCGATATAACCGCAATGGCGCTAAACTGCCGGGTTCGGCTGTATATTCTTGATGGTAAATACGACCAGGCGTATGAGCTTGGATGCCGGGTCCTGACCTCGCTCGAAACGGCCCTTTCGCCCTCGCATCCGAGTATTATCGCGGTCAACGAAACCGTGGGTTTGGCTCAGGAAGTCCAGATTGCGGCGCAGATTGCAAAGACGGACGAAAAGTCCCCTCAGTTCACTCCGTAAACTGCCGCACCGGCCTACCAGCGCATCATCAAGCTGACGTTTAATCTTGCGTCACCCGCGTCGGTGTCTTCGGTCTTCTTCAGTGCAATGCCGCAATAAAGGGCCGCGCTGAAATTGTCGCCGATTTCGGCAAGAACCCCCGGACCAATCGACGCAAATGTCTGATGTCCTTTCTCCGTGTCGGTTGGGTCGTTTATACTGGCCCTGCCGAAATCAATAAAGGCAAGCGGCGCTAGTTTCTTCAATCCCCACTTTTTTGCCTTCGATTTATCTGCCGTCTCCGCTGCCGCTCCTGAAACACCCTTTGTCTTTTCATATCTGATTATGTCAAACTCATACTGCACCGAAGCCAGGACCCCGCCGTCGGCAATGAATTCATATTCCTTATAACCACGGACGGTGTACATCCCGCCGAACGGCGTCATCTTTGCCGGCACCAAGCGGTCGCCGGTTACCACCCATTTGAGTGTGGTGCTGAGCCGGCTGACCTTGTTTGGGTCGAGGTTTCGGCTGTGCATAGCTGAAAGGGTGTGGATTGCAAAATCCCGCTGGGCGTCTGTCCTTGCTATTGTGAATTCTTCCTCGTCCGAGCCGCCCATACTCGCAGTGTATTTGTAGCCCAGCGAGGTATTTGACACGTCGTCGCGCTTGTGAATATCGGCAGCGATGCCCCACAGGTTCATTCTTACGTTGCTGGCCGTATATTCAGGGAACAGCGATGGGGTGACTTTGCTTCGCTCCTGGCTGATTGAACCGATGACATCGAAGAACCAGTCATTAGTCTGCCATACGTTGTAGCGTAGATTGGCGCCGATGAATTTTCCGCCGCCGACGAAAGCGATGTCGCTGGCCTCGGGGCTTAGGTCGAATTCACTGTAACCACCGTAGATGTTGAGTCGCAACCCCGGCCCAGTCAGGGGGATATCATAGCTGCCGAACAACGAATAATTGTCCTCCAAAGTCGAGTCCAGCGGCGCCTGATACATCGCAGAAAACGAGTCGTCTCTGCCGAGCAGGTTGGTGTTGATGACGCCGAATCTGGGGTTCCACTGTCGCTCCTTCGTGCCGGAGTTGTCCATCTGGATGAAGTAGTGCCACGGGCTGGCCTCGTAAATGCCGTAGTTGACCGCCAGCGTGTTTGGTTCGGCGCCCTGGCTCACCACTGCCGAGACGTACATGTCAGGGTTCAGGTTCAAAAGGTTGATATAGTCATCGAGCCGTTTTCGATTCACGACGTCGCCCCGCTTGACGGGCGACCAGCCCAGGACGGCATTGGCGTCGAGATGCCCTTTTTCCACCACCGTTTGGTTTACATCGTAGAATCTTGTGCCGACGGCGATTACACGGGCCTCGATGACGTCAACCGGCAAAATGCCGTCCTTAAGCTCCGCCCCGCCCTTGAGCGCCTCTGCGGGCACGTACACGTAGATGCCTCCGTAATTTCTCTGCTGGTAAACCGACAGCACATATTGCGTAAGCCCCTGAATCGTGCGGGTCGATACCTCGTGTGCCGTGCCCGGGGTCAGTATCGTCTCGAACAACGGCGTAAAGTCATAGAGGTATTCGCTGCCGGTCTCGGCTATGGGCTTATCCGAAGCGTTGAATACAATCGGCATACCGGCCAACAGCTCCGCCGTAGAAATGAGCGTATTGCCGCTAAAGCGAATCTCTTTGACCGCCAGGCGGGCGGTGGTGTCGCCCGGCAGTTTGACCCCGGCGAGCCGCTGCTTTGCGGTCGCCAGACGCACTTTCATATCTATTTTGGCCAGCGCCTCGGTGAACTCCGTCTCAATTTGTTTTTTCTGACCGGCAAGCTTTTCCGCGGGCGCCTTGGCATCCAGCTTTAACAGTTTGTCGTTTCTTTCACGGGTTGCCTGTTCGATATCCGCTTTTGCCTGCTTTCTTGCTTCGGCGGCCTGTTTCTCGAACTGTTTTTGCTCTTCTTTTTTGGCCTTGGCTGCCTGAGCCGCCTCTTGTTTTGCAATGGCAGCGGCCTGGCGCTGTTCTTTGAACTGTTGTGCCGGCTTTTCCGCGGCCATTGAGCTTGCCAGTCCGAAGAATATAACAACCCCAATCCACTGCACGAAGTTTTTAGCCGTTTTCATATAGTGCATCCTCTAATGTATCTTCTTAAAATGTACTTACTCTGAGTTAATCGGCTTTGCGATGCTCTTATTTTTAGCGAATTCCCAGATGTTGATTGTTCGCACGCTGGTATGACGACCCTGTGGAACTTATGTGAGGATGGGTAATAGTAAAGTTTTTGTGATGGGGACTTGTATACGACAGTTGTGGCAGCGCGGCACGACAGGGTAATTGCCGCCGATGTTAATTTTGTTTGCACGCGGGAAGTTTCCGCGTTATCAATACTGATAATGGCGTTTTTGGTGCAATGTGGCTCACGGAGTAAATCAGGGGCCTGCCTGTGTCGATATATTGGTAATGAGTCGCGGATGCGCAGCGGTTGGACGACCCCGGTGCGTCAAACAGGGCGGTTTGTGATCTCGATGCTTAAGGGACAGGACGCTTTTATGGATAACGCAAAAAAAACACGTTCGGCTGTTTATGTGGTGAATCTCGCAGCTTTGCTTGCGTTCGGCGTCCTTTTAACCTGGAGTTTGACTTGTCGTGCCGAAATGCCGCGTCTGTTTGCTAATGTGTCCTATTACCTGACCTTTATACTTATCACGGTCTGGGCGGTACACGCGGCGCTCTTCGGCAGGGCGGCGGGATTTTCGCCCATCCGCCTGCTGAAATCATACTGGCCGGGCGTCTCGATCGCTTTTGTCCTGACCTGCGTCGTCTTTCTTTCGGTTAAGGTTGGCTTCAAAACCCTCAGCGACGAAACCAACCTGTTGTCTGTGTCGAGGTCTATGCTCGACGACAAAACCGCCTACAATACCACTACAGCCAAATACTATTACGGCAACCTCCAGCCCATAAACCGGGACATACCGAAACGGCCTCTCGTCTTTCCTTTTCTTGTTTACCTTCTTCACGCCGTCACCGGCTTTCGTTACCAGAACGCCTTTGTTCTCAACTTCATTGTCCTGTTTCTGCTGCTGGCGGGGGTTTTTATTCTGACAAGAAAGCTCCTCGATTTTGCCTCCGCCCTGGCGGCATCATTGCTCGTCCTTTCCTATCCCGTTGTCTCAGTTTTTGCGACGTCTGCCGGGTTTGACCTGCTTAACAGCGTATTTTTTATTCTGGTCCTGGCTGTTGTTTACTGCTTCATTCGCAATCCTTCTTCCGCCGGCTTCTCCTTCATCCTTGCCTGTCTGCTGTTTTTCGCAAACATTCGCTACGAATCGATACTTTTCCTGCCGCTTATTCCGCTGTTGCTTTTGCCAAAGATTAAATGGCAGTACGTGAAGGACTCGTCGCATCTTCTTTGTTTGACTCCGCTTCTCAATCTTCCTTTTATATGGGAGCGCATTCTTCAGCCGAAAGGTCAGTTTGAAAGTTTTAAGGACGTGCAGCTTTTCTCCTTCGGCTCGCTCGCCGGGAATTTGAAATCATTTGCCGGCAACCTGCTCGATTTCGACTATCGCCTGCCTTACGCGGGAATTGTCACGCTCGCAAGCGTCCTGATATTTTTGTATCTGATTGCGCAGATTCTGCGAAAGAAAATTCCCCTGCAAAGCCATCATCAATACTTCCTTCTGGTTTTGTTGATATCCGTCGGCATAAGCACCGTGATGTATTTCGCTCATTTCTTCGGGTATTATACGCATCCGTCATCGGCCAGATTCTTTATTACGCTTTCAATATTCTTCGCCCTTTGCCCCATCGTTCTGCGGATTGCCAACCCGCGATTGATTTCAGGCCGGGTGCTGTTGCTGCTCGCGGTCATCTCCTTTCTTTACTATCACCCGATTGCCGTGGAAGGCCGCATTATAAACACCCTGACGCTGAACAGACAGACCAACCACTGTATTGATTTCATCAAAAAACTCGATGACAAAAATATCCTTATCGTCTCCTCTCGACCCGGTCAGTATGTCGCCCTCGGCTGTGGCGCTGTCGACTTCGCCTATGCAAACAAGAACAAGGCCTCTTTATTGAACGAAGCCCAACGACATTTGTATTCAAAAATAATAGTATTCCAGGAAATATTGTACCAGACAGGCAATCCCAGCGGCGATACCGCTCTTGACCCCGCATATAACTTAAAGCCGCTTCACGAAATTCAATTCACCGCCGAAGCATTCCTGAGGATTTCCGAGGTCACCCTCGCCGCCGAACCTCGATAAAATCGAGATGGTGCACCAACGGGCCTGAGTTTGTATCGAAGGTGGTTAAGAAGTGGCTTAAGGCAACGGGCGTAGATACTCTGTATATCGCTCCCGGCAGTCCCAGGGAGAACGGCTATATCGAGTCATTTAACAGCAGGCTCAGAGATGAGCTGCTCAATAGGGAACTGTTTTTGAGTATTAGTGAATTGAGATATGTTGTGGATCGCTGGCGGATGGATTATAATCACTATC
>Ga0315293_10000089_pt1 | contig 71546 bp, 66 predicted proteins | sample YL17G13_20_MG_FD_203071 | JGI IMG/M metagenome (GOLD analysis project Ga0315293, IMG submission 203071) | Sediment microbial communities from Yellowstone Lake, YNP, Wyoming, USA - YL17G13_20 | ecosystem: Environmental > Aquatic > Freshwater > Lake > Sediment | place: USA: Wyoming | collected...
GCCCCCCTCAGTGAGGTTACTCCCCCCTGCCCCCCTCAATGAGGGGGGTAGGGGGGAGCAGGCACCGTATCCCCGCATCAAGTGCGGGGCAGGCAAGTCCGGCATGTCAAGATTGAAAAAGCTAGTTTTTCAAAAGTCTCATTTTAGAATTAGTAGTTTTGTAAAAAAAAGGAGGGATAATAACCCCTCCTTGTATCTTCGATTTATGAAAACCGAATCACGGCCAGCCGATGCCAAGCAGTTTTGCAATCTTCGGACCGAGATAAACTGTAAGCGACGCAAAAACAACGGCAACCATGGACATAAGTTTGATCAGAATGTTCAGCGAAGGTCCTGATGTGTCCTTAAACGGATCACCGACAGTGTCGCCGACGACGGTCGCTTTATGCGGATCGGACCCTTTACCGCCCAACTGGCCGGTTTCCACCCATTTCTTGGCGTTGTCCCAGGCTCCGCCGGAGTTCGCCATCATGATGGCAAGACAGAACCCGCCTGTAAGACCGCCGACAAGCAGCCCCACGACGCCGGGAACCCCGAAAAGCAGTCCGGTTGCAACCGGCATAAATATCGCAAGCATACTGGGCAGGATCATTTCCCGTTGGGCGCCGCGTGTCGAAATATCGACGCAGGTTTTATAATCTGGTGTAGCCGTGCCCTTGAGGATGCCCTTTATTTCCTTGAACTGACGTCTCACCTCTTCCACCATCCGGTGCGCCGCCCGGCCCACCGCTTTCATAGTGAGAGCGCAAAAGAGGAACGCCATCATCACGCCGATGAAGGTACCGCACAACACCTTGGGATTCATCAAGTTGACCTGGTAAAACTCCATAAACTCCTCGATGGAAGCCGTTGCCGTGCTTATGGTTTTCCCGGCAGCGTGTATTACTTCTGTTCCCTGATACAACATATAGGTTCTGATTTCTTCTATATAGGCTGCGATCAGAGCCATTGCCGTAAGCGCCGCCGAACCTATCGCAAATCCTTTCCCGGTTGCCGCTGTCGTATTGCCGAGAGAATCCAGCTGATCGGTCTTCTTGCGGACGGATTCATCGAGATTGCACATCTGAGCGTTTCCTCCGGCGTTATCCGCGATTGGTCCGTAGGCGTCGGTTGCGAGGGTGATGCCCAAAGTGGAAAGCATTCCAACTGCCGCAATAGCAATACCGTAAAGCCCCATCGAAGCGTTTACGAATCCGCCGGCGAAAGCGAACGCAAGGAAAACACCCGTAGTGATGGTAAGGACGGTCAATGCAGTGGACTGCATCCCCGTGGCGATTCCCGCGATGATAACGGTCGCAGGACCGGTTTTCGATTGTTCCGCGATATATTTGGTCGGTTTGTATTCATAAGCGGTGTAATATTCGGTCAACTTGCCGATAATCACGCCTGCAACCAATCCGGCTATAATTGACCAAAATATACCGAACGGTATCCCTAATAAAACGATTATCAGGGCTGAACCGATGAGGACGAACACCGAGGAAATGATCACGCCTGACATAAGCGAATTAAGCAGCTGCTTCTGAGTCGCCCCTTCGCGCGTCCTAACTGTATAGATACCTATTACTGAAGCTAATATCCCGACAGCCGCGATCAATAGAGGCGCAATGATGAACCTGAACTGCCAGGTGTGCTTGAAAACCGTAAGCGTCTGTTCGGTCGCGATGACATCCCCGACAGTTTTTCCGAGCTTCGCCGCCATATCCGTTACGAAACCGGACAGCTGAGCCGGGATTGTCGAAATATCCCCGGGGACGATGCTTTTTACCAGCTGCATAACAGCCGATGCTCCGAGAGCGGCGGTGGCGAGAATCGAGCCTGCATAAGATTCGTACAGATCAGCCCCCATACCGGCAACATCGCCGACATTGTCGCCTACGTTGTCCGCAATAGTCGCAGGATTTCGAGGGTCGTCTTCAGGTATGCCGGCTTCCACCTTGCCGACTATATCGGCTCCAACATCGGCAGCCTTGGTGAATATGCCGCCGCCTACGCGGGCGAAAAGCGCCTGCGTGGATGCTCCCATCCCGAAGCTGAGCATTACAACAGTAAGTTCTTGAAGGGAAATATCGAGGAAGTTATATAAGATCCAGAACCAAATCGAGATATCCAGCAACGCCAACCCGACGACGGTCAGTCCCATGACGGCTCCGGATCTGAAAGCAATTTTCAGACCGGCATCCAAATTTTTAATCGTGGCTGCGGTTGTCCTGTTGCTTGCATGGGTTGCAGTGCGCATTCCGATAAAACCCGCAAGGCCCGAGAAAAAACCACCTGTCAGGAATGCCCACGGCACAAGCCAATGCAGTTTCACCGTGAGCGACATTATATTCAAAATTATCACGAGGCATATGAAGATCACTGCGACGATCTTGTACTGTCGTTTGAGATAAGCCATTGCTCCCTGCTGAACATAAGAGGCGATTTCCTGCATCCTCTTTGTCCCGGGGTCGGATCTCTTCATAAATCTGAAGAAAACCCAGGAAAAGAATAATGCGATAAACGCCGCGACAGGAGCCATATACCAGTAGAAAGGTATAGCAACATCTCTTCCGCTGGTTTCGCTACCTTCACCTGCAAATAGATTCGGGCTTATAAAACCCGTCAACATCAAGAACAGGAGCAGCAAAACCGCTGAAGAAAAAACTTTCTTGAAAGACATAAAACCTTTTCCTCCTCTGAAATTTAATACAATTCCTATCGCCTGATATTAGTCAAACGTTTAAATCTAACAAAACAATGTTGAACGGTCAAGAAAATGAAAACAGAATTCGCCGCAATTTGATATTGTGGATGATAAGCGCTAGCACTGTTGCATTAATATGAAATCCTCAAAGCGCCTTTTCCTTCCGGCAGGGTATCTCGATAAAAGAGGATGGATATTTTTTCATCGAAGAAAAACAGCTTTCTGTTATAAGCGTTCTTCTTTTTTTCGAATTCAACCTTGCTCATCCTAGCGACAGGCAGAGTGAAGACAAACGACTCTTGTCCCGATAGATTGTAATCAAGTATTACCGTTCTCCGCGCCGGAATAGGCTGAATCCTGAAAGCGATCAGTAGTCCTGTGCTGGTTCTGTGAAAATAGACAGCTCTCGATTTGACGTCGAGCGCCGGCGAGAGATGCCATACATTCCCCTGCTGCTCCAAACCGAAATAACCCTTGGCAATCGCCTCAAATACAGCTGCGCCTGAAGCCAGATAATGCAGACTTCCCTGCCCATGAGATGCGGCATCATACCATTCATAAAGGTTCCTGTTGGCCGCAGCAACCGAAGATATCTCGCGCAGATGTGCTATGGCTGCTTCAAAACGCCGAGCTCGGAATTCCTCCAGCACCGCCAATCCTCCGTACCAATCCCAGAAACCGCCGTTCTGGTATCTCCCCGGCTCCGAGAGCGCCGGATTCTTGAAGAAATCCTTAGGATAAGGCGGTTGGAGGGTCCTGGATATAGTGGGGAAACAGTTGCTCTCTTTTATATAGCTGATTTTATCCAATATTTTCTCAATTTGTTCAGCATCCGCCAAACCGGAGCGCACCGCCCAGATGTTGCCTCCAAGGGTGAAGATGGAATCTTCAGCAAAATCGTGCAACAGGGTATCAAGATGATGATGCATTTTGAAAAAGCCCGCTTTTTTATCCCATAATGCCTCTTCAGCGCGGATTTTCAAAATATCAGCTTTATGGAGATTGGTCATAGCGGGTTGATAAAGATGAACCTTGTAAAGGACATCAGCCCACTCCCTGAGCGAAGCATAGAACAGCGACTGAGTATATATACCAGCCACCTTATGAGAGCTGCGGCCAAATTCCTGGCTGTCAGAACCGTCATCTTCAAACTCGACATCCCCCCAATCCGCTATATGCCCCGAAAAATATAGGCCGTTTTTTTCATCAAAAACTTTCTGATAGAGCTTATCTATAATTGAATTCAGTTGATGATATATGGTTGTCTTGCCTGTTTTCTTGCTAAGCCATTCGTAATCACCGCTCTGATTGATGTATTCGCAAGCTAAAAGGATTAATAAAGGATACCTGTCACTCGCGACTGAATAATTCGCCGTCTTTCCGTCTGTCGAGATATAATCGGGAACGTATCCCTGCCGAATGGAACTGTAATCCAGAAAATCCTCCAGAATTTTCTTTATGATTTCCGGGGGATAGAGAAATCCGGCAGCGGTTGAATGATAGTAGCTGTCCCGAAGCCATACCTGCGGATAGATGCTGCCGGGAAACCAGCCTGCTGCCCTGGAATTTTCATCCGCCAGGTTCTTCTCATAATTTCTGGCTATCAGCTTCAAAGCCTCCTGAACTTCCTGATATGGAATATATGCCCTGAAACCGCTTCCAAGCTCCTCGCTTTTCTTCAGGAATCCTTCAAAGGTCTCGGTTTCCCATTCCTTCGCGGCGATGGTCGATTGTAAAAGCGGATCTTCGGCAAGAACAGAGACGGCGAGCGGATTGCTCTTAATATCCTTGAACCAGAATTTGCCCTCTTTCAGCATATCAATTACCACTCGATATGTCCCCGGCTTGGAGGGAAGCAGTATATCCATCTTCAGCGACACAGTCTCTCCGGGCCGCACTGTGCGGTCGAAATCGGTCCTTATGCCTTCGGTGACAAGTTTCTCCCCGTCAAAAATATGGTAACTCAACCGCACCCGCCATTTAATGTTGTCTTCGAGGACTACCCATGGAATCTTCCCGGTATTCTTAACCCTGACCTCCAGAGAATTGCATTCCCCGGCAAACCATTTGTCAGGAGAGGCTATAATATTTAGTTCATAACCATACTCCTGTCCGGTTTTACGATCGGTGCAGCTGGAGATCGAAAATATAAAAATCACAAAAACCAAAAGATCACGAAAGCGGTTTTTCATTTTTCTGGACTTCCTCAATCAAGGATATACTGTCAATAGCAACGCCGAGTTCCCTGACATCTTTATTCACGCCGGATTTTTTCGGCATCCATATATCACTCGATCCGTTCAGGAGAAAATATCCGGAGGTCTTCAGCTCATCGAGCAATGGATCGGGAATCTTCAATTTGTATTCCAGAAAGCCTTGAAGCACGTAAAATTCATCAATTTTTTTTCCGTTGATGAAAAATGACACCAGCGGCGGTTTTTCTTGAGGGGGACGCCCGTTGGTCATCTTTAAAACAATAGTATTATAATCTACAGGCCGGGGAAGGAATAATGAGAACCTGTTCATCGTCCAGCGAATGTCCGTCCCGCTCCAGTTCTCGGGATTATAAAAACCGTCGGCAAGGAAATTCTCATCCTTTGTCCCGAGGTTAAGAAAACGGGAATTCCGAGGAAGCCTCAATCTATCCTCGATCCGGAAAATCAGCATCGTAATCCGCATATCCAGAATCTTTGATGGCGGCCTGTAATCTATATTTGTCGTATGTTCGAACCTGCGAACCAATAATTCCTGCCATCCCTCTTGCGTCAGGAACATCTTGGTTTTGGGGAAATCCTTTCTCTCATTTGAACAGTAATAAATCTCCGAATAGCTTTCGCGAAGACTCAGAATCAATGAAGCAAGCTTGCGCTGATTATCCTTATTGTCCTCGAAAAGAACGACATTTTTGCCGAAAATATATTTGAGCGGCAGTGACAACAAGTGGTATTGAAGGCAGGGCTCCGCATCCAGAATGTACAGAGCATCATCCTTCATTTCACCTGCAATATGTTCCATCTGTGAAATGGAATGTCCGAGCTCCTGATGTCCGGCTATCATATAAGAACCATTGATGAAAGAAAAACTGACGGCGCATAAAAGTAGTATGGAGGTAATCCGGGACCAGATATTTTTCCTGATCATTTCAGACAACAGATAACCCGCGCAGATAAAAACGAACGGCAGGATCACCGAGACATACCGTCTGTTCAGCCAAAAATGGTTGGGCACGGTCATTAAATCATTGAAATAAACTACAGAATAAACGAGGAACATGACGAAAGCGAAAACCTGGGGCGAATGCCTGCTTCGCATAAACGCAAAAACCACGCAGACGCAGAAAAAAATGACGAATATATCGGAAAGGAATCTTGACTCGATGTGGTAAATTGGCCGCTCGCCGATTCCCAGAGCCTTCAAGGGCAAAAAATACCACCCGAGCCTTTTAAGGCTGTTAGCCTGCGGAGACATAAACCGGAAAGGAAGCGACGGACGGATGAAAATCTGAAATATGATTACGGACGATAAGAGACCAGCCGACATGATCAAGAGATGGTCTTTTTTGATCTTCAGTTGCATCGCCTTCTTTTTAATCTTATCGGAATTTTTATATAGAAATATAAGGAAGGCTAACAAGAAGACTGCCCCAGCGAGGATTAGAATATGCCCGAAGCGCAGCTGGTCAGTGAAAATCTTCCCTTTACTCTTAAATAGATTGAAATCGAGGAAATACAATATCAGTAGCTTTAAGTAGTTCTTAAAATAGATTATAGATGCGACGGCTGTGAGCAAGATGAAGGCTGTGACGATCGAAAATGTCTGATAACGCCCTTTCGCCTTAAAACCCTTGTACTTGTAATAGAGGAAAGCGATAAAAAGAGGGATGAGCATCAACACCGAATCCAGCCGGACGAGCAGCGCGGTTCCGAAAGAGATACCGGCGATCTGGGCATATACCTCTATCTTCTCCCGGAAGAAACGGGACAGGTAATACGCTCCGCCGAAGATCAATAAATTTGCCATTATTTCGCTCAACGGCTGTCGGGCAAACCATAGATACAGTATGTTTATGGACAGTAGAAAAACCCCGATCAAACCGGCTGTCCTGCTGAAAAGATAAGACGCCAGGAGATAAACAGCCACGAGACCCATCAGCGCGATGACCGGTGTTATCACCAAAAAACTCTTAAGTCCCATAAGGCTGTACGAAATGGCAAGCCAGACCGGATAGCCCGGAAGGAACTGACCCACTAAATCCTGATTCTCTTCACCACGGAAGTATAGACCGTATCCATCGAGCTTAAAGACCGAAGCTACGGAGCTGTGGAGGCCGTCGGGGATTTTTTGCATCACGGGATCGGAAAAAACAAGCTTCCCTTCCCTGACAAGATTGATGCCTGTATTAACATAGATACCGCTGTCCATTCCGCCGAAGATATCTTCCGCGGGCAGCAAATAGATGAACGCCGCAATGAGAATTATATTTAAAAGCAGAATGTCCTGCCAGCACAGGCGAAAATTGAACAAATTCCAGGTGAGTTTAAATTCCCGCTTGGTCAAAAAGACGATCAGGGAAAAAAGAAAATCGAGCAGAAAAAGGATGGAAAAATGAAAAGCCCCGAGGAGAGCAAGTATTATCCCCGCAACCGTGGTAAGGAGGAAACTGGAAAAAATAATAAAAAAAAGATCTTCGATCAGCCCGCGCGGTTTTTTATCTTCCGACGGCAAAAGAAATCTTATATAGAGAGCGCAACCCGGCAGAAAAAAAATGACGAATATGGATACCGCTATCGCGATTACATTCAGCATAATTTATTAAATCTGTTACCGGTAATAATACCCAAATTGCCGCCCGGTAGATATAGTAGCACATCAATAATGAAAAATCTCAAGACCGGCCGCTGATTAGATATAAAAGTGCCTTCTGGAAAGCACAAATTGAGCATTATTACTTTTCATACTTTGAAAATGTATGTAATAAACAATATGGGAAAATATATAGTCATTATCCATGTATTTTTAATCTTTTATTTTTCTTTATTTCTCAGTTGTTACAAAAGATAAACGGGATTACTTCCTGGTAAAGCGCTCAAAGGAGGATTCGTTCAATTTGCTTTTGTCTAAAACCTCATCCCCAATAATCCACCTTCTTTTGTGGCATCGGTAAATGTCATTCGTACATATTTTAAGAAATCGAAATCTTTGCTGAAATCATTAAAAGGGATACTATCTGAATTTAAAGTGCATATATACTGAAATCCGTGTCGTTCTGATTCTTTAGCGGCCAATTCAATTGCATGAGCTTTCTGTCTCTCGTCAACACCATCAAATATTATGCTGTCGTGTACTAAAAGTTCTGGGCTTGGTGTTTTTCCTGACCATAACTGTGCGAGCATTAAATCATGGCAGAATATTTTCATATTGCCAATACCATGACTACCGGAACGCTCAATGTTTACACCAAATTTATAGCCTGTTTTTTCAATATCAATCGATAGAGTTCCGGGAACATCATATAGGGCTTTTGAATTTTCGTTAAAAAATATTATGGCCTTTTCCTTTTGTTTTTGCCTTTGTGAAAGGTCGATTTTTGCTTCTTGAAATAAAAGCTCAGTGTCAATCGTGAGTTTACTTTTTTCTTCTTCAAACTTTTTTAAGTTTTCAATCTTCAGTTTTACATTTTGTAGATCAGAAAATGTTTTTTGGTGGAGGTTTTGCAGACTATTATATTCTTCTAATGCCCCATGATTTTTTAATATTAACATCAATTCAGACCGTTTTGCTGACAATTCTTCTTTCATCCTTGCCCGGGAATTAATTTCTCTTTTCAACCTATCAATTTCTGATCTTAAGAAATCTCTTCGGTTATAGACCACCTGTCTGTGAAAATTCATAACATCATTAATCTTTTTTGTGATGTTTTCCGAAAAATGCAAGCCAGCTTCACTATAAATTTTTACTACTGATTCTGGATTGGCATCTACTTCATCGGTTAAGCTTTTTTCGTAATGATTTAATAAGTTGTTATCAATGATATTTTCATTAATAAGCTCATGCAATTTCTGAGTCAAATCATTTGCATTAGACTCAATTTCAGAATACTGCGGGTGAACTTTAAAAGAATTTAGTTGTTCTGCTTCTTGATGAACTTGAGCCTCCAATCGAATCATACGTGCCTCAAGTTCACCTATTGAACCCATAAAGCTTGAAAGCATTCCTGACTGTGCTGCATTGTTTATCTGTTCAATACCCTTTTTTCTATCCCTTAAAAATTGCAATTTTGATGAATAATTCCAATTTAGACCAAGAAGAAAAGCATTGTTTACTTGCATATCCCATGTTTTTTGTTTTTTAAACTGATTAAATGGATCAAGAAATGCCCCGGATTGACCATTTTTTCTAATAAAATATGAAATAAGGCTCCGAAATGTTGGATGATACTTCACATCCTCAGACGAAAATGGAAGCCCAAATAAAAACACACCAAGAAGTTTAATCCAATCATTTTTTGAAAAAGTAGGTAACCCTGTTTTATCATTATAATCTGGTTTTAGGGGCCAATCTGAAAAATCTGTTTCTATTACTATTCTTGATTGTTTAGCTTTTGAAGTGTTTCGCGATACTTGTGCACGCTTACCCGCAATATCTAATTCAATAGTAAATGTCCAGTCGTCCATTTCAAATTTGGACAGTGTTTCTCCTCTATTACCTCCAAGACAAAAATGAATAATCTCTATTAAAGTTGATTTTCCCAATCCATTTCGAGAATCTTTTTCTGTTGATCCTTTTATTCTTTCAGCAAGAATTACATTGAAGTTAGGTTTAAACTCTATAGTTTTAAAGGAGGTCTTATCAGCTTTTATAGAGTAAATCATTTTTAGTCCTCCTTAATAAACCTTCTGAAAATTCGATAGCCCCGATAGTATATAAAAAATCAAGTGTTAAAGTAAACTTTTCAAAACTGTATATTTCCAGGAGTTCTCTCACCTGATACCATAGAGATGAAACTGTTGTTGATGTATCTAAATAGTTGAGAACAGTAGCACCAACTCCTATAATTGAAGAAGAGAGTTTACTATGTTTATTTGGAAGTATCATTTTTCAAATACCTCACACTTCTCAAATAAATATACTAATACAGAAAGACCAGCGGCTCTTTGTTTAAAATCGCTCGATCCTCCACAGGAAAAATCGAATAATCTATTGAAAAGATCATCGCCCCTTTCATTTTCTTCATTTCGAAGATGTTCATATTCTAAAATAAATCTGCTAATTAACCCATCTGTAAAATTGCTATCTATTGTAGTCATTTTTCGGATATATTCTGCTACCTGCCTAACTTGAGTCATTCCTATCATGATATTTTTCTCAATGGAAACGGATAGACCGTTCTTTTCTATTTTCTCCTTTGGAGGAATTAACATTAAAGAGTCGTTTTGGGATATTGGATTTTTTATTAAATGTTTTATTACTATGTCTAATTCAGAGAACGTTATTTTTGGCACTTCATTTTTTGTCGCCTCGATAATCCTTTCTTCATGTTCTCGCTTGTATTGTATTAATAATTCTACAGGATATGAATTTGGTTGATTATCTATGATTCCATGGCAACTTGGACAAATTAAAATTAAATTTTTGTAAGAATTACGCTCTTCATCACTCATGTCGGTATCGTACCTTGCGGAACCTGGTTTTTCTCCTCTAATATGTGCTACTAGGGCATTTAAAAATTCAATATCCTTTTCTGTTCTTTCTATGACAAGTATTTTACGACAGCTAGGCATGGCACAACGATTCCCACTCTTAGTACAAAGCAGCTTTAATGTCGTTGGTTTTATAGTCATAGTTTTACGCTCATTTGGCTTTTCATCTGATATAGTAATAGTGAAGTTCCATGCATTATTTTAGAATCTTCCACTTATTCTTCATGCCCTCCATCTAGTACTTTGTTTTATCCCCATTAGCAACCTTACGATGGTTCCATAGAAATGAAAAATCATCATTATATCTGCCATGTGTTTTTTCGATATGCTATAAAATATACCATAAGTTTATCTTTTTATTAAATAAATAAAGTATTTCTTCAAAAAAATAAAATCGGTGGATTCTTTTTAAACTAGCGTTCATGTTCCCTTGATCTTTTTCTGTTTGAGCCTGTCCAGCAGCACTGCGGCAATGATTACGCCGCCGAGGATGACCTTCTGCGTATAACTTTCCACGTTCGTCAGGTTCATGCCGTTTTGAATAACAGCGATGATGAATGCGCCGATTAAGGTTCCGAATATTTTTCCCTCCCCGCCGGAAAGGCTGGTCCCGCCCACAACGACAGCAGCAATGACATATAATTCATAAGATAACCCATAGGTCGGGGCGCCGCTTTTGAGCTGCGATGCGGTTATTACGCCTCCCAGGCCGGCCATTATGCCCGAAGTGATATAAACGAAAATCAAAATGCGGCTCACCCGGACGCCGGAGAGCCTCGCCGCCTCGTCGTTGCCTCCCACGGCGTAGATATATCTTCCCAGCACCGTTCTCGACATCAGTACGTTGGCTGCCGCGTATAAAACGATCATCAGGATAACCGCATATGGTATCGAGAAGAAGGGCTCTGCCCCCCTGCCCAAAGCGGTGAAAGAATCCGGAATCTTATAAATCGGTTTGCCCTGCGATATGATATACGCGATGCCGCTTGCCACCTGCATCACGCCGAGCGTCGCTATAAAAGGCGGAAGTTTGAACCTCGTAACCATAATGCCGGAAAACGCGCCGACAGCTCCGCAAAGCAGAACAGCGCCGAGCGATGCTCCTATCATTCCCATCACCCCAGCGCCGGTCCCGCCGAACTGTTGAATGAACCAGGCGGTCAGTACCGCGGAGAACGCAACCAGGCTCCCCACGGAGAGGTCTATGCCTCCGGTTATGATCACCATCGTCATCCCTATCGCGATGATCGCAATCACAACGATCTGGTTTGCGATATTCAGCAGGTTTGCGGGTAGAAGGAAAGTGGGCCAGGTATAACTCCGGGGGAAAAGAAATTCGGATTTTTTAAAAACCGGGAAATCTTCGGTGATCTTTTTCACAATCCTCGAATAGCCCTCCGTCGTGGCGACTGCTCTGGCCGGTTTTCCCATTATCGAGAAATCCGCCAGCCCGCGTCTCACATCGAGTGGATCGCCGGTGATCGTTTTAATGGCGGAATAGCCTTTATTCTCCAGAGAGTTTTTTAGATTTTCGATGAAAGCGGAATCCTCACCGGTCCGTTTTCCAATGATGACGATATATTCATCCTTATCGAGACGGCCTGAGATGGAATCCGAAATATCTTCAGCGGCAGCCGAGCCTTCCGGAAACTGCTCCTTAATTGTGGTCAGCGAAAAATAAATGCATAACAGCAGGAGCACGCCGATCATCCCATATTCCGATAACAGCCGGGATGCGAGCTCAGACGCAAACCTCGGTTTTTTCATATTATGAATCCCTCGAATTTGTTTTGCCGCCTTTTTAACTTTGCGCTGATAGAGAGTGCCATTAAATCTTTTAGAGTAGTCTTTCGGACATTCCCGATTTCCCCGCTGACGGCGCCCTCGCTCATTACAATGATCCTGTCGCTCATGCCCAGAATCTCGGAAAAGTCGGAGGATATCAGAGCCACCGCCTTGCCCCTCGCGGCAAGGTCGTTGATGAGGCTGTATATCTCATACCTTGCTCCCACATCTATCCCTCTGGTCGGCTCATCGAATATGATCACCCGGGACTCGGATTCAAGCCACTTGGCGAGAACGATCTTCTGCTGGGTGCCTCCGGATAGTGTCCTGACGATCTGGCCGGGGCCCGCGGTTTTTATCCTGAGGTTTTTCCTATGCGCCTCGAAACGCTTCGACTCTTCTTCGCGATTTATGAAGAACCGACCCGACATCATTTTCCTGAGATTCGGCAGGCTGAAGTTCTCCCTCGCGGTCATCCCCAGCACAAGCCCCTCTTCCTTCCGGTTCTCGGTCAGCAAAGAGATACCGGCATCGATCGCGTCTATCGGCGAGGATATATCCACCTTCCGGCCGTCCAGATATATTGCGCCTGAGACCGCTTTGTCCGCCCCGAATATCAACCTGGCGACGCTTGTTTTGCCTGAACCAACGAGGCCTGTAATGCCGAGAACCTCTCCGCTTCTTACCGAAAATGAAACCGGGCAGCCGCTCCATTTTCCTTGAATCTCCCTGACCTCGAGCATATCTGATCCGATCTTCGCCTTCCTCGCCGGATATTCCTTTTCTATAGGCCTTCCGACCATCAGCTCTATCAGCTTCTTGCGCGTGATATCCGCAGTTCGAAACGTTCCGATCCATTCTCCATCGCGCATCACTGTAACCCTGTCGGAAATCTCGAACACCTCTTCCAGCCTATGCGTTATGTAGATAATCCCGATGGCTTTTTTACGCAAAGACTCTATGACCCGGAACAGCTTCTCCACCTCCGCGGGTGTCAGCGCAGACGTCGGTTCGTCCATTGCGATAATCTTTGCATCGGCGGCGAGAGACTTGGCAATCTCCACTGCCTGCTGCTCCGCCACTGTCAAGCTGGAACATTCGGAATCAGGGCTGATGTTGAACCCCACATCTTTCAACAATCTCCGCGCCTCGGAATATTCAGCTTTGCGCGAAATGAAAACCGAGCGGCGTTTCTCTTTGCCGAGAAAGATATTTTCCGCCGCAGTCAGGGCCGGAACAAGGTTGAATTCCTGGTAGATGACGCTCACGCCGAGAGCGAATGCCTCCTGCGGGGTTCTCATCTTCGCCTCTTCCCCGTTTATAAGAATCCATCCCGCGTCGGGGCGGACAGCGCCGGATAAAATCTTAATAAGCGTGCTTTTGCCGGCGCCGTTCTCGCCTATCAGGCAATGAACCTCGCCGGGAAGCAGCTCGAACCTGCCGTTTTTAACCGCCTTCACTCCGGGGTAGTTTTTAACTATCCCATCCATTTGGAGGATCGGTTCGGCCTGATTCTTAACAGCTTTATTCCGTTTGTTTTGCCGCATCCGCTTTTCTGAACAGACTGCAAGGGATCAGTATCCTCGGAGGGACAGCCTCTCCGCCGAGGTACTTCGCAACAGTCATTATCGCGGTTTTGCCGATCAGCTTCGGATTTTGGATGACATCGGCATAGATTTTCCCATCCCTGATGGCTTTCCTCGCTTCCGGAACCGCGTCGAAACCGACGACGGCTATCTTTCCGGCCTTTCCCGCCTTTTCGACGGCGGCAAGCGCCCCCAGGGCTGTGTCGTCATTGATTCCGAAGAATGCGGAGAGGTCGGGGTGCCCCTGAATCACATCCTCGGCTGTTTTGAACGCCTCGGATTTCATCCCTTTCCCCGATAACTTCGAAACAATCCTGATGTTTTTATGCAGAGCAATCTCGTCCTCGAATCCCTTTATCCGTTGAATCACCGATTCGACTTCGGGATGATCAATTATAGCGATCTTTCCGCTCCCGCCGGTCGCTTCCACGATTGCCTTCGCGGCCTCACGGCCACCTGCGATATTATCCGAAGCTATATGGCTCACTATCTTAACCCCCTCCGCCAGACAGGCGATATCCACCGTGAAGACCGGTATGCCCGCCTTGTTGGCTTCAGAGATCGAGGTGCCGATGGATTTCGAATCGCAGGGGCTTGCGATGATCACGTCAACTTTCTTCACGATGAAATCGGCGAACTGATCCTTCTGCTTCGCCACGTCAAACTCGCCGGAATTGATAAGCAGGGTGTAGTTGTGTTTCTTCGCTTCCTCCAACAGACCCGCTTCGAGATCCTGATAGAATGGATGCGTTCTCGTAAGCAGCGTCACACCGATGACGGCTGCGCTCTGTCCGTCGGCTTGCGACTCTTTTTCCGATCCGCCGCAACCGGCAAAGACTATTGTGAAAAGTATGCATAAGACCAGCAATTTTTTGTTTAATAATTTCATATATTCTCCCTCGTCATCCAGGATCTTCACGACTTAAAACTATTGATTGCGCTCATAATAAAACATCGCCGGGATCACCGGCTGCTTCTCCGTGCCCGGACCGTTGAAAGAAAGGGTGAGCGATTTATCCCAGCCCCGGTTGAAATAGAGCACTTCCACAGGATGGAGTCCCGCTTTCAGAGCTATCGCTCCCGTTTCCGGAGCCTCAGCCCCGTGGAGGCCGTCATTGTCAACCACTGTTTTGCCGTCGATGATCAGCCTCGATCCGTCGTCGGAAGATATATGGAACTTATAAATCCCATCCAGCGCCACTTCGATGTATCCCCGGAACCGGTAACCGAAGTAATCCTTCGGATTGCCGCCGATCATCGAAAAATCCTGTGCGATGCCTGCGGTCAGAGGTTTTGTCGCGAGCATATCCTTTATCTCCCGCCATTTCCCTTCGTAATACTCGAAGCTCAGCCCCTGTTCGACGTTCCGGACTTGAACAGCCTCCGAAAGAGCTGCCTTTTCGAGTGTAATCGAGGCGGTTCTGTTTTCTGATTCGTTACCGGCTCCGAAAACCCTCGCTTTTATAGTCGTCGTTTCCGTGATCTTGACGGGTGGTGAATAAAGCGGGGAATCTTTGGAAGGCTCGGAGCCATCGAGGGTATAACGTACCTCTCCTCCATTCCGGTTGGACGACAACTCGAACTCGGCGGAATCAAGAAACAGCTTCTCTGATGCCGTTATCACGACGCCAGCCCCGTCTGCGGAATCATATAATTCCTGCAGTGGTTCCGCTTCCACATTGGGATTTTTGGCAACTGTAACCGCGAATACTCTGATGTTTTCATTATCCGGAAGCCTCAGGGTTTTCGCGCATGTCGGGAAAGGCAGCGAGTATTCGAAAATGTAGCCGAAAGAATATGAGATGTTGGTTCCGTCGGATTTGTGTAGATGCGTGCTGACGTGGGCTAGCTTGTCCTTCTTGATGAATGCGGGGATAAACAGCTCCGGCTCCTTCTGAACCACTCCGTTCACGACGCGGCTGTCCCACTGGCCGATGAAGCCGTTATATTGCTGGATATTCAATTCGAATTCCCTTCCTCCGATGCTGAATACTCCGCTCTGGTCGCCGCTTAAAGCAGCGGCGAGGATATAAATCCGGTTATAATCCCAATCCTCTTTAGAGAGAGGGATGGTCTGCCCTTTGCAAACAACGACATTTTTCTTTCCGTCCGCGCTCGGCCCCAACCGGAATGCAATCCCATCGCTTGAAATGGATTCGGGGAATAATTCTGCCGGAAAGGTCGTTCCCTTGCCGTCGAAATCCCCATCCTTCATATTTGAATCTGCGCTCACCGCGTCAAGATTGTATTCAAGTTTCACAGGCACTGATGCCGGGGGTTCGAGTTTCACCTTCGGTTTTCCTATCATTACTAAAAAAGTCTTCGGGGAGTAGGGGTTGATGTCGAACATCAGCTTCCCGCCGACTAACCGCGCCTCGCCAACCGGCTCTTCCTGCCCGTTCACCTCTTTCGCGTTCAATATCGGAGCCGCGAAAGAAATCCCAGCATCTTTCACCGGTCTGCCGTATTGCTCCTGCACACGCACGATGATGCCATCCGCTTTTTCAGATTGCTTCAATGTCTTGACGGCGATACCTTCGCCGCTGACGGTGATAAATGAGAAGCTTCTTCCGAGAGCGCCTTTATGTTTGCCGGGCGCGAATACAATCAAAGGTTGATTTACGCGCGCTGCGATTTCAGGAATTCTACCGGAACGCCAGTCGCTCTTGTGCGCGGCTATGGCATACTTGAACCGATGAACGCCCATATCCTGTGTCGCCTGATCTTTATAAGATCCGCTCGTCTCAGGCGTATGAATAAGTGAGAGGCGAAGCTCGTTATCCTTCGGCTTGTCCCAGCCGTACTTGCTGTCGGTAATGATTGCGGCGCCATAGGTCCCGTCTTTCGAGGTGATATCCGCCCATTGCTGCGCAGGGACCTCGTACTTCTTCTCAGTGTTGTTGCCCCTCTCTATGACACCCATACCGAGGTCATAAGTCGCCTTCAGGTTCGAAGCCGTCAGAGGAAAAGAAGCTTTTAAGAGAGTGCCCCGGGTTTTCCAGTCAACTATGTTCTCAACCTCTATCCTGTCCCCGGCATCTCCAGCCGGGATAATTATTCTTTGCCTGAAAACCGAGCCGGATTCTTCGCGCTCAACCTCGGCAACAGACCTGACCGGTCCACACTCAACTACTTCAATTTTGAGCGGCAAAGCCACGGCAGCCCGCGGTGCAGCTATAATTTCTTTATAGAAAATCTCCCACGCAGGCCAGACCGGTGAATAATTATTGAAGAGTTCGAGTTTTACAGGCTCGCTCAGAATCTCTTTTTGTGTGCCCTTGTGAAAAATCCTGCGAATATCGCCGTATTCATCTATCTCAACTTTATAATTGTCGTTTGCAATCTCGAAGCCATCATTATCCGCAGCTTTTTCAATCGCAGCCGGAGCTTTATCTTCTTCTTCCGCTTCCACGCCCGGAACAAGGTCATAAACGACGAAACCCAGAGCGGGCACTTTCGCCTGAAAAACCACATTTACCACATCATCCTTACCACCGACGACTTGCAGAGGAACAGGAAGATTGTTTTCGTTTAAAAGGCGTAAGTCTTTGCCGGAAAAAGCCGCATTTAGAGTTATCTCCGCTTCAGCAATATCAGTCCGCGGTATGGCAAGGGGATTATAAATGACGATCGGTATTCCTTGCGTGCGGGTATCGAGGGCGCGGACGACGCCGCCGGCCGCATTCTTTATTACGGAATCAAACATATTCATCGAGATTATTTCGTCGTTCCAAGAATACGTATATGCCTCCGGGATGCTCGTGCCGGTGATGTCGTCGTGGAAGCCGTGAGCAAGGAAGCGTATCCAGGCCTCACGGATCTTCTCCGCCTGATAAGGCAGCGCTCCCAGCCAGTCCGCAACCAGCGAAGCTCTTTCCGCCGCGTCTGCCATCTGTTCGTTATGACGGTTCCATCTCTTCATCGCCGCCTGGGATGTATAGCAGCCGGTGCCGTGGGTTGTCATCAGGAGCTCGCCCTTGTAACGGGGAAGGTTGCCGCTGACCTTATAAATCTCTCTGAACATCAAGTCCGCAGGCACGCTCAAGACCTTGAAGAGGCCTTCGCTCTTTGTACTTTTTTCAAGCCATGAAACGCTTTCTTCATCCGGCGCTCCGCCCTCGTCGCCCACGCCGAAGTACTTATACCCCACGAACAGTTTCGAGATTTCCCCTTGTTTCTGGATCGTTTTTCTCCATTTCTCGCTTTCCCTGAGGTCAGCCCTCATCGTCGCAACGTAATCATCGGGGTTCAACGCCGCAATGATTGACGAACCGTCAACTCCTTCCCACAAGCCCAGATCGAATGGTATCCCGATTGCGGACCCCCAGGTCAGCTTCTGGCTTGAAAATCCTTTCAGCCCGCAGTGCGCAGCGACGCTCGGCAATACATAGCCGAATCCGAAGCAATCCGGCAGGAAGATGTCCACGCTGGACTTTCCGAACTCCTTCTTGAAAAAGCCGTTGCCGTATAGGGTTTGTCGTATCAAGGATTCCGGCGACTGGATATGCGTATCCACAGCATCCACCCACGAGCCGCAAACCGCCCATCTTCCCGCTTTTATATATTCTTTCAGTCTCTTGTACTCTTCGGGGTAATATTCCTTCATCAGCATATACCTGAACGCTCCTTCGAAACTGAACACATAAGAAGGAAATTTCTCGAATAGTTTGAAGTTATCCCACAGTGTGGCTGGAATGTACCTGGTTATTGTGTCAACTACAGTCCATCTCCACTGAGTATCGAGATGTGCCGTCGCAGTAACAAAAAGTGTTTTTTCCTTCGTATAATCCGTTTTTTCAGTTTTTGTTTCATGTGCGGCTAAGAGAAAGAAACACAAGGAAACAATAAGCGAGAACGATAAACGCTTCATAGTTCTGCCCCCGTAATAATTAAAAAAATATCAAAAAACCGGCTCTTTCGCAGCACTCTCCGGCAGGTCATTAAACTTTTCGCCTTGAAGATAACTTGATTAAATACTTATTGCATATGCAAGTCAAGGTTTTCGGGCAATGCCGATTATAGACACCCCCCAGGGAAAATTGAAGCGGTTAAGGAAATATTTCTCGGAAGCAAAAACCTTTTCAAAAATATAATTCGAAAAAAGTCCTGTTTTCGGAAGATAATATAGATTCTCTCTGCGCTTGAAAACTTTTTCGTAAGATCGCCTGATCAAAGCGAGCGGAAATAAAAAGAAATTGAAATAACTGGTTTTAAATGGGATGAGGCCGCTCCCCGAAATGAGTTTTTCGACCTCTTTTTTTCGATAGCGCCGTTTGTGCCAGTTTACTTCGTCGAAGGAACTCCATAAAAATCTGAATGCCGGAACTGATATAAGCGCAACGCCGTTGTTTTTTAAGACTCTGTTAATCTCGGAGACAGCCGCAGAATCAGATTCAATGTGCTCAAGGATATCGAAACACAGAACGACATCGAAACTGGCGACGGCGAAGGGGAGCTTTCCGGCATCCGCCCTGACAAGGCGGCCGAGCCTTCTTATGCCGCAGAATTTCAGCGCATCTTCAGAATAGTCGAGCGAAACGACCTCGCCGAACCGAGAGAATATTTCGGTTTGGATGCCTGTGCCGCACCCAAGATTGAGAATTTTTGCATTCTTGGGGATCAACCTTTTTTTAAGAAGGTTTTCGAAAAAGCTTGTAAAGATATCCAGGCGGGCGGTAAACCACCAATAACGGCTTTCATGGTTGTATGTCATCTCATAGGAATTTTCATTCATCAGGCGCGCCGTTCAGCATAAAATTCCTTGGCTCTTGCCCGGAGTGCTTGCCTATTCTTTAGATAGAAGCGGAAAAGTGATATGAAATAGCGCCAGCTGTCCCTCAAGACCTTTACGGTCGTCTTTTTATCCCGGTTTCTCAAATAAAGGCACGGAACCTGACAAAACGAAAGCCCTTGTAGAAATGCGTGAGCGACGAACTCAGTGCTCCAGAACCAGTGGGTATTTTCACATCTGTCGAGCGCCGGTAATATCCTGCTCTTCCTGAAAAATTTGTATCCGGATTCGGTATCCTTTAAAAATTTAACTCTGATCAAACTTCTGACCAATTGAAGGTAAACCCAATGCGTAAGGTATCTGAATGCGCCGTTGGTGCGTACCTTATATACACGCGAACCGATGACAATATCAGATCCATCCATAACCTTTCCGACGCAGTAAGGGATATAAAGAGGAGAAACCTCGAGATCGACATCAATATACCCAACGATTTCGGCGGCGGCAGCTCTTATGCCCGAAGTGACCGCCCCCCCCCTGCCGGTGTTTTTATCATGGAAAACCGCCTTTAAAGAATGAGATTTTTTCCCGGCGATTACCTGTTTGATGATTTCCCTAGTGCGGTCGGAGCTTTGGTCATCCACAAATATCACTTCATATGTAAATTTCGTATAGTCCAATACGCTTAAAATATCATCAATGCTGTTTTTCAGATGGCTTTCCTCGTTATAGCATGCCAGAACAAGGCTGAAATCGGGTTTCTTTTGGCTACCGTCTGTCATAAATCAATTTGTCCCATTTAACGGTTGAATTTAACAAAGAGATACAATACAGTCAATACGGTAAGAAAAAGGCTTTCCTTTAATCGGCGATGGTTTAGAATATACCTATGAAAAAAGTGCTTGAAGAAAGATTGGTCACGGAAATACGAAGCATCGAGAAGGAACTTAAAATAGAACTCCCGAAGGAAATCGCGGCAGCTGTGGCGCTTGGAGACCTGAGCGAAAACGCCGAATACCAATCCGCGTTGGAGAGACAACGTTACCTTCACAACCGGCTTCGCGCTCTGAACACCCAGCTTTCAACGCTGTCGCTCATCAGCGAGAGCTCGATCCCGCGAGACAGAATTGCTATTGGATCAACGGTGTTCCTGAAAAACCTGGAAACGAACGAAGAAAAGGTCTATGACATCGTGCTGGGAGAGCTCGCTGAACCGGAAAGAGGAGAAATATCCCCTTCATCGCCCATTGGAAGAGCGCTGCTAAATAGAGAGGCGGGCGAAGAAGTGGAAGTCGTAACCCCCGCGGGTCTGATCGCTTATGAAGTAGTGAAAATTCTGACAATATATGATAAAGTCAAAAAAGAGTAATTAGCGCATAAAAACAGAACCTGACAAAAGGGCTTTATTTAATTTTATTATTTTTATGTTAAAAGGCAAAAACCGGGAGATGGCGGATTTACTTGAGCAGTATATAAAGAGATATGAGGTTTTACTTGAAAGAATGTACAATGTAGGAGAAACGCTCATCAAAGATGAGATCCAGTGGATGAAGGATTTCAATGATCCCGAACGGCAGGTTCAGGGAATCTATTACAAGCTGCGCAGGACCGATGATCCATATATTGATATGATGCTTAACAGGTTTGAATCGCTTCAAAGGAAAGAACACGGCCTGCAGATGGTTAAAAAGGTTCGTGAAAACGCGGAGTCCCGCGCTTTAAAGGGAAAATCCGCAACCCTGCCCGAGAGTTTTTTCGAATTCCAGCATAAGGATGCGGACAGGCTTGTCAACGACCTCATCCTCGCCATACATAAAAAAAGCGGCGAGATAAGCCCGACGGTCATGGACAGGTTTGTGTTGCAGATAAGGAACAAAGTGGAAGGCATAAAACAATCGAACGCAAACGCCATGATTCAAGTAAAGGCTGCCATAAATAGAAATTCAAACCAGATTGAGATTATGATCGAGCCGGTTGATTCGACCTATACGAATGAAAGTTAATCCTTTTAACGTAATAAAAGCCTAAGAATGCTGTGATAAAAATAATGATAAAAAACGCCATTTTCAAAATATTCATCATCTGCGCTATTACTGCCATTGCGGCCGTCTGCTGTGGCGGGAAAGATGATAGAAAAGATTTAAAAGCGAACGAAGCATATGCGTTGGCCCGAGAAATCGCAAAAGTTCGTGGAAAAACATTTTATTTAGAAGATTTCAAGAAATATTTAAAATTCGAGACTTACGGCAATGATACTCTGACGATGGACGATGAAACCATGTCATTTTATCTGGAGAGATTTTTAGAGCAGAAGGCGCTGCTTAAAGAAGCTATAGATCGTAAAATAACCGTTTCGGACCAGGAGATCAGCCAGAAAATCGAAGAACTTAAACAAACTCTTGGAAGCGATCAAACGGGTGAACCGCAACTCGCAGAATTATTCAATAATAAGGACTGGATCGAATATTTCAAAGAAAGCAATATCGTAAACAGATATGTGGAAATATCTCTCACATCCGGGGTCGTTATCACGCAAAACGAAGAGAAAGAATACTATAGGAGGACTTACAACGGCCAGAAACCTCAAAGACGCTATAACCTGAGTCAGATATTTATGCAGGATAAAAAGACCGCGCAGAACATAAAAGACCTCCTCGATAAAAACAAAAATAGTTTCGAAGCGCTGGCAAAAAAATATTCCACCACGCCGGAAAGAGACAAAGGCGGAGCAATCGGCTGGTTCACGGCGGAAGAGCTGCCGGAATATATCGAAAGAGCTGTGACGAAACTTCAATCGGGACAAATCAGCGATATTATCGAATCCGAGAACGGCTTTATAATCCTTCGCCTGGATGATACCGAAGTTCAATACCCGCCGAGTTTTCAGGAAGCGCAGGAATTTGTCCGCTATAAGCTTCTCCAGGAGAAAAGAGAAACCTATTTGAGCGAACATATAAAAAACATCTGGCAGGAGAAAAAAACTGACAATTCCGGTATAATAATATACTTTGAAAACCTTGAATTCACCTACACGCCAATAAAAAGATAACGAAAGGGAAAAAATGAATAACAAAGCGATTAATTCCAAGTATTCCTTTGCAATATGCTTTTTCACTGCCGCAATCCTGCTGTTCGGCCATGTTTCAGTTTTTAGCCAAAGCCAGGAAAATGAAAAACTGATAGAGTATGTCGTCGCAAAAGTTAATAATGCCGTAATCACATCCACCGAGCTGCAAGCAGCTGTAATCAATTTGAAAACAAGGACAAAAGATATAAATGTTGACGAGAACACTTTAAGAAAAGAAGCTCTTGAGAATCTCATTATAGAAAAACTTGTGACAACGATTGCTCAAATATATAAGGTCGAAGTTACTGATGAAGAAATAAACAAGAGGATCGAACTGATAAAGAAAGATAACAAGCTTGAAACGGACGATGAATTGGATAATGCATTAAAGACTCAGGGAATATCGCTTTTCTGGCTGAAAGAACAGTTGAAAAGGGGATTTCTATATCAAAAGGTCATTTTATCGAATGTCTATGCCACCGTTACTGTAAGCGACCCGGAAGTGTTGGATTATTACAACCGCAATATAAGAGAATACAGCAGCGGCGAAGAAGCTCGCATCAGGCAGATTTTCGTCTCAATATCTGATAAAGATGAGGCGACAGCCCTTTCCAGCATAACCGAGGCGCATCAAAAACTGAAACAAGGCGTGGACTTCATTTCTGTGCTTAACCAATATTCCGATGAAAACGCAAAAATAAATGATGGGGACATCGGCTATTTCCAGAAGGGCGAGCTCGTTGCTGTGCTCGAAGACGCGGCTTCCAAATTGCAGTTGGGCGACTACTCAGATGTAATCAAAACAGACAATGGTTATCACATCATACAAGTCACTGAAAGAAAGATCGCCAAAGAAATCCCTATGGAAAGCGTTCGCCAGGAGATCACGGAAAAAATCCGGACCTCCAAGATGGAAGCGGCAAGCAAGGAATACATCGAGAAGCTGAAAAAAGACTATTTCGTTGAGATACTCGATCCATCCTTCAAACCTAAAGATGAAAAAAATCCGGAAGGAAATTGATGACAAACGAGAAAAAGACATTCATCAGGGAAATAAAAGAAGGACAGCCTATTGATTCCGTATTTCTGGTCGTCAACAAGGAGTTGAGACCCAGAAAGACTGACGGGCAATACCTGCGCCTGATTCTTGCCGATAAAACGGGCGAAATATATTGCAATATGTGGGACAACTTCCAGAAAACGTTTGCCACTTTCCAGATAAACGATTACGTGAGGATACGCGGCCTTGCAAAGCTGTACCAGCAGAAGCTGCAGCTTTCCCTCACGGACCTCCAGAAAGTGGATTCCAGCGAGGTGGACATCAAGGATTTTCAAAAAACATCGAAGCGCGGCGCTGATGAGATGTGGAAGGAGTTGAATGAATTCGCTTCTTCCATCGAAAATCGCCACTTAAAACAGCTCATCAAGAATATCTTCCAGGATGAAGAGGTAAAAAATTTATTCTCAGCCGCTCCCGCCGCAAAAGCCCTGCACCACTCCTTCAACGGCGGTTTGCTTGAGCATACACTGTCCGTCGCAAATCTGTGCAGTTTCGTCGCCGAGCATTATAAAGCCATAAAGATCAACAGAGACCTGTTGCTGTCCGGCGCCCTACTGCATGATTTCGGAAAAATCTTCGAATTGTCCTTCGACAGGAATTATAATTACACGGACGAAGGCAGGTTGATCGGGCATATCACCATCGAGGCAATCAGGCTCCAGAAAGAAATTGATAAAATACCCGATTTCCCGAAAGAGCTGGCTCTTCAGCTTATACATATGATTTTGGCGCATCATGGTTCCTACGAATTCGGTTCGCCCAAGAGACCCAAGACTATAGAAGCTATGATTCTTTATTATCTTGACGATATGGACGCCAAGATTGAGGCGATGTTCAAGTTCATAACCGAGAACGCCGCGGAAGGAAGGTGGGCGGGTTATGAACAAAAACAATTCGATCGTTTCATATATAAAGGCTCGCTTTTCGAAGGACCGGATCCGGGCTCTGAAGAGTAGCATTACCATATGAATACATCCGACAATTTCCAGCTGAAATCTTTTTGTATCGGCGGTATAACAATCGAACCGCCTATAATCTCTGCCCCTCTCGCGGAGATTACCGATGTCCATCTAAGGCCGCTCCTCAAGAAGATCGGAGGACTGGGCCTTGTCGAATCAGAGATGATCTCATCGGAAGGGATAACAAGATTCAATCCCAGGTCCCTTCATACGCTGGCGATTGACCCGGAAGAGCATCCCATCGCCCTCCAGATTTACGGAGCGAATCCTGAACGAATGGCAGCCTCGGCAAAGCTTGCCGTGGAAGCCGGAGCGGATATAATTGATATCAACTTCGGCTGCCCTTCGAAAAATATTATTAGAGGCAGGGTCGGCGTCGCTTTGATGAAGAATCCAACGTTATCGAAAGAGATTATTAAAGCCGTAAGAGAGGCGGTAAATGTGCCGGTTATGGCAAAATTCAGGCTTGGTTGGGACAGCAAGACATTAAATTATATCGAATTCGGCCTCTCCGCCGCCGAGGCAGGGGTTGATGCGCTGACTCTTCATGCCAGAACAGGAAAAGCGGGCTTCTCCGGGGAGGTTGACCGCGAAGCATGGAAGATACTCGCTGAAAATTCGCCTGTTCCTGTAATCGCAAACGGAAATATCAATTCGACCAGCCAAGCGAGAGAAGCATTTGTTAAATATAAGGCGTCGGGAATCATGATAGGCAGGGCTGCGCTCAAAAATCCTTTCATTTTTAAAACCATTTGGAACGAACTTACAGGGGACTCCTTCGAGCCTTCGAGAGCTGATTACTCCGTTTTCTTTAAAAACTATTATCAAGCGATAAGCAGGAATGATAATCCCTTGTTCCTTCTTCACAAGTTGAGAATTATGAGTAGTTGGTTGAGTTGCAGTCTTCATAGCGGTTCGGATTTCCGGAAGAGGATAAATTCCATCGAAGATGAGTCTCTGCTGATGAATGAATTCCTGGCTTTCATTGACCGTGAAAGCGTGTCCGAACCTGTTTACCGAGGTTGAGGCACTGGAATGCTTAAATTCGAGTTAAACTCCGAAAACCTTCAAAAAATTTTCGGCATCCAGGATAAGAATCTCAAGATGCTGGAGAATAAATTCAACGTGGAAATTTCCGCCCGCGGCGGTCAGATACTTGTCGCCGGTGATATGGAAAACGCCAGAAAAATAGAAAAGCTGTTAAAGTCATATGCCGGAATGATCGAGAACGGCCACAAAGCCCAGGACGGCGATATGGACACCCTTTTCCAGCTCATACAGAACGACCCGGAGGTTGATCTGGTAAAACACTTCGAATCAAACGGGGTACGCCTGCCGAGCGGACGGACAATCCGGCCGAAAAGCAAAAACCAGGCGATATACCTCGATGCCATCAGAAAGAACGATATCGTCATTGCCATAGGGCCGGCCGGGACAGGCAAAACTTATCTTGCGATGGTTATGGCGATGGAGCGATTGCTTCATGGGGCGGTGAAAAAAATCGTGCTTTGCCGTCCCGCCCTCGAAGCTGGAGAAAAGCTCGGCTTTTTGCCGGGAGACCTTGTGGAAAAAGTGAATCCCTATCTCAGACCTCTATATGACGCCCTCTATGACCTGACATCATTCGATCAAGCGCAGAGGTTCATCGAGGAACAGGTGATAGAAATCGCTCCCCTTGCATTTATGCGCGGAAGGACGCTTGCGAACGCTTTTATAATCCTTGACGAGGCGCAAAACACAACCTCGGAGCAGATGAAAATGTTCCTGACACGCATCGGAGTTGGGTCGCAGGTGGTAGTAACCGGAGATATAACGCAGATTGACCTTCCGAACGACACCGTTTCGGGGCTTGTGGAAGCCCGGGAACTCTTCGCGAGGATAGAAGAGATAGAGTTTGCATATTTCGACGAAACCGACGTTGTGCGTCATCCGCTCGTAAAAAAGATAATTACCGCTTATTCACAAGCAAGGGTAAAAAATCGGAATTCTGGGGAAAAACCCAGGGGATAAATCAACAGGGGAAAAGCATGCCGGATAAAGCAAGAAACAAAACAGATTCTTTTTTAAAAAAGAAAAACGTCTTTGAAAAATTCATAGATTTTTTCACTAAGAAGATACTTGCCAATAATCTCGTATGGGGTATATTCACATTTTTTATTTTATTGGTGCTCCTCGGTCCTGAGATAAAGATCACAGAAAGCGAATATAAAATCGGAGATATCGCGCGCTCAACAATCAGGGCAAAGGCTGATATAACGGTGGAGGATAGGTCCAGCCTCGAGGACCGCCGCAAACTGGCAATCGAAAACCTCCCGCCCGTATATGATTATTTCACCGGTAGAGGGGTGGAAGATATAGATACAGTCATCAGATATTTCGGAAGAGGCAGGGCTGTTATAAGCAATTTCCTGAGAGAAAAAAATTTCCCTGATATCAAAGCTTTTATGCAGCATGAATCTTTTAAAACTTTACGCTATCAGCTTATCTCGAAGTTAAAAAAGGAACTTCCGATAAAAACCGATAATGAGCTGCTTGTCTATCATATGGGAAACAGTTTCGATAAAGCTTTACAGGATGCGTCCATTGCGCTTATCAGAAGAATCGCAAGGTTTTCGCTCGTCCCGACCGAAGATGATGTGTCCAGGATCGGGAAAAACGGTTTTCTTAAAAGCATGGGAGAAGACCATCCTGAGCAGTACAAACCGGTAACAGATACCTCCGACGTCAAGTCCATTCAAAAAATATCATCGGTAATCTATCTGCAATCTCAGGATATGACAATGCCCGCATTGGATAAAATGTACCTTCGCAAATTCGTGGCGATTGTCGTAAGGCCCAACCTCGAGTTCAATCCCATGAGGACGAAAGATGAAGAGATCAAAACCGCATCGGAAATCGAGCCGGTATATTATAAGATAAAAAAAGGCGAAGTTATTGTCAGAGAAGGGGATATCATTGACAGCATAACCCTTTTCAAGATAAACGGAATCAGGCAGGAAAGCAGCAAATTCAGCGCATTTCTCAATATCGCAGGCCTTGCCATTTTTCTTGCGTGTTTCCTCATTGCTATTAAAGCTTATACGGTCTTTTTCGTATATCGTTATGTTAAAATCGAAAACCTTTTTATCCTCTTCAGCTCGATACTCGTCCTCCAGCTGATTCTTCTGAAGGCCAGTTTCTTCATTATGGAGACCTTGGGAACCCATTTTCTCTTAAATCCATTTAACAAGATAGAATCTTATTTTTACATGATGCCTTTCGCAGCCGGTCCGGTCTTGCTCACCTCTCTTTCCAACCAGTTGATAGCGATAATGCTCGCCTTGTCTATCGGAGGCTTCACGGGACTTCTAACCGACGGAAATTTTTATGTGGCGCTCTTCTCGATAATCAGCAGCCTCGCGGGCATCTATGGAATCCGCCACTATCGCGAACGCTCGGCGTTCATGAAAGCCGCAATGATTGTCTCGCTTGTCAACGTAATCTCTATAATCGCGATAAATCTTATCACCGGCGAATTCGAGCTCGTTGTGTTCTTTTTCGAGATTTTCCTCGGCTTCATAGGCGGTTTTCTCATCGCATTCTTCGCTTCATTCCTGGCACCCGTCCTTGAATCCGCTTTCGGAATTGCAACGGATATAAAACTGCTGGAGTTATCCAGCGCGGATAGGGATCTTCTCCGGCAGCTGACGATCGAGGCGCCTGGGACATATCAGCACTCAGTGATGGTTGGAATACTTGCGGAAGCGGCTGCCGCTGAAATAAGGGCAAATGCCCTGTTCTGCCGCGTTGCAGCTCTCTATCACGACATCGGAAAACTTGCCAAACCGGATTATTTCGTCGAAAACAATACCAACGCTCCGAAGCTTCACCGAAAACAGAAACCGCATATGAGCGCCCTGATAATCGTCAATCACGTCAAGAAGGGCATTCAGATGGCGAAAGAGAATAAGCTCCCACAGACAATTATCGACATCATACCGCAGCATCACGGAACCAGGCTGATCGGTTCTTTTTATCAGCTGGCGAAAGAGCAGTCCGACCCGACGATAGAGGTAATAAACGAAGAGGATTTCAGGTATCCGGGGCCCAAACCGCAAACCAAAGAAGCGGCAATGATAATGATTGCCGATACTGTGGAAGCGGCATCGAGGAGCCTCGAGAATCCTACACCTCACAAAATAAGCTCCGTCGTTGAGGATCTGGTAAATCATATCTTCCTTGACGGTCAGCTGGATGAGTGTCAACTGACATTCATTGAGCTGAGGAGAAGCACTGAGGCGATCATTAAAAAGATTACCGCTATCTTTCACGGCAGAATTGAATATCCTCAGTTCCAGTTCAACAAGCCGGCTGAAGAAACGAAAGGAGCGCCCGCGCAGAATGGTAAAACATCCTGAATGCAATGTCACGGTTCGTATTTTTCATCCGCATACGGACCTGAATGAAAAACAGATATCGTCCAGAATCAATAAAATTATGCGGCTTGCCGACATCAGGGCGGATGAACTATCCGTTATTTTTGTGGATGACGGCCAGATGACTGAGTATAATAAATCTTATCTCGGCAGGGACGATACGACGGATGTTCTCGCTTTTCCCTGCAATGAGACGAATGAAGAGGGAAAATTTTATCTCGGAGATATAATCATTTCAGCGGAGAGAGCGGAAAGACAGGCGAAGGAACTCGGTCATGATTTCAATTATGAAACAGATGTACTTATGACCCATGCGCTTCTTCATCTCGCCGGCTTCGATCACACGCGCGACAAAGGCCAGATGATGAGGGAACAGAAAAGAATCGTTCAACTTTTATATGGAAATTAGGCTCGCGATATGGAGGTTAACAGTTATTTTTTAGCGGCATCCTTTTTGATTTACCTTGTGTATTTATTTATTACAGCAGCTGAGCATTTTCTTGCTATCTCGGACAGCTTGATCCTGCGGCAATACCTCGAAGGCACGAGGTGGAATAAAATATCGAGGGTTTACGACCTTGAAAACCTCCAAAGGCTTGCCCGCACAACCGCCTTCATTCAGATAGCCGCATTCATCGGTTGTCCCGTAATGGCTGCCGCCGCTTTCCATTCGAATGGGAGGGCTTTTCAGGGTCTCGGCATAGGGACGCTCACTGAACTTTTCCTCTACATTTACATTGGCGGTTATTTCCTGCCTCATTTTTTGACCAAAACCTCGAACAGGGGTTTCATCGTCTTTCTACTAAGATTCTCCGCCCGACTTTACTATTTGGTCCGCCCTTTGCTTATCCCGGCGGATTATATTACGCATGTCCTGATAAAAAGCTCATCGGCCTCGGAAAATCCCGATCCGGGATACCGCTCGGAAAGCGCAAGACAATACATCGAGCACGGAAAAGCGAAGGGTTTCTTCGAAAGCGACGAGGAGGAACTGCTTCACTCTGTTGTAGAATTCGGCGACACAATCGCAAAAGAAGTGATGATTCCCCGCGTGGACATGATCTATGTTCCCAAAGATATTACGTTCGAAGAAATGGTGAAAACCGTCGAAGAGCACAATCATTCCCGATATCCGGTTTACGACAAGAATATAGACGATATTGTCGGTATCATTAATATCCAGGATCTTTTCAAATATTGGGGAAAAGAAAATAAGATTAAAACCATACGGGAACTCATCAGGGAACCTTATTTCGTTCCCGAGAGCAAAAAAGTGGATGAGCTCTTTAGGGAAATGCAACAGAGACATATCCATATGTCCATCGTTGTTGACGAGTACGGCGGAACCGCAGGGCTGGTCACGCTTGAAGACCTTCTTGAAGAGATCGTCGGAGAGATTCAGGATGAATATGAAACCGAAGGGGCGGATATCGAAAAAACCCCGGATGGAGAATTCATAGCCCTCGGAAAAGCGGATATAGACGAACTCGAGGAAATACTCGGCATGAAATTATCCGGCGAAGGGTTCGAATCAATCGGCGGGATGATCTTGAGCGTACTCGGAAAAGTCCCCAGGAAAGGTGATATAATCAAAGTCAAAGGACTGGCTATTACCGTTCTTGAAGTTGAAGGCAGAAAGATAGAAAAAGTAAAAATCAGGAAAATAAAGTGACGTTCAAGTCAGGCTTCATATCCATTGTCGGACGGCCGAATGTAGGCAAGTCTACGTTGTTGAATAAAATCATCGGAAGCAAAATCGCAATTGTATCGGACAAGCCCCAAACTACCAGGAACCGCATCCAGGCGATTAAAAACTACCCGGATGCGCAGGCAATTTTTATTGATACTCCGGGCATACACAAGCCTCTTTACAAGATGAATCAGTATATGCTTAAAACTGCCATGAGCGCCCTTGCCGGCATGGATATCATTCTTGCTATGATGGATGCCACAGAAGAACCGGGAAGGGGAGATCAATTCGTGATCGAAGCGTTGCCGAACGGAAATGAGAAGAAATATCTTGTTTTGAATAAAACCGATCTGTTGAAAAAACAAGATATTATGCTCGCCATCTCTCGATATGGAGAAATTGGCAAATTCGCGGAGATATTTCCCGTCTCAGCGCTCGATGGCTACAACGTTGATGAACTCGAGAGGACAATTCTCAAAAACCTGCCGGAGGGTCCGAAATACTTTGATTCCGACCGAACAACCAATCTCAGCGATTCCTTTCTGGCCGCGGAAATTATAAGGGAGAAGGTTCTGCTTGCGACGCGTGAGGAACTCCCTTATGCCACGGCCGTTGCAATCGAGATGTGGGAGGAGGCGGCAAACCACCAGAGGATACATGCCATAATCTATGTCGAAAAAAATTCCCAGAAGGGGATTATCATAGGAGCCCAGGGCGAGCGTCTGAAAAAAATAGGAACCGAGGCGCGCCTGGAGCTTGAAAAAATCTTCGCATCCAAAATCTATTTGAACCTTTGGGTGAAGGTCAGGCCCGGGTGGAGAGACGACGACCGGTTATTGCGGGAAATGGGGATCTCGACAGAAGAATGAGAGCGTATTTTCTGTTTCAAATCGTATCGAAATAAGACGGTATTATGTCGAGCTACGGAAAGGAAAGGTTGGTCATAATCGGCGGCGGAGCTGCCGGTTTGTCCGCTGCCTCGAGGGCTCGCAGGGTCAAGCCTTCACTCGATATTACAATAATCGAAAAATCGAATTACACAGGCGCGGCATTATGCAGTCTTCCGCTTGCCATTGAAGGCAGCATACCGCCGGAGAAAGCGTTCGTTAAACCGATTACCTATTTCACAAAAGATCTCGGCATAAATGTAATGAACGGCCGGGAAGCTCTTTCAATCGAACGAAACCAGCATCTGGTCAACATTCTATCCGCGATAGACGGCAGGATGGAAAAAGTGCTGTTCGATAAATTGATTCTCGCCCTCGGCGCGAAACCGGAACTTCCAAATATAAAAAATTTCTCAAATAAAAAGAACATATTTTCGATAAGAAGCCTGGATGAAACCCTTAGGCTGTTGAAATTCATCGAGGACAATAAATCCCACCACGCAGTGATAATCGGCTGCGGAACCCACGGCGTCTCGATGGCATATGCTCTCATGAAAAGAGGAATGGATGTACTCATTATCGAAAGCGAACAAAATCCATTCGAACAATTCATCGAAGACATAAGAAAATCCATTTTAGAAGAAATATATACCGCTGGGATAAAGTTGATGACGGGATGCAGGGTTTTCGAAGCCGGTGGGCGGGAGTATGCCGAATCCCTTTTGACGGATAACGGTATCATCAATGCAGACATCATCCTACCAGCGTCCGGGTTCAGCCCTGCGACTGAGATTGCGCAGGATGCGGGCATTGCCTGCACGGAAGACGGATTCATTCTTTCGGATGATTTCCTGATGACGAGCGATTTCGATGTCTTGGCCTGCGGTGATTGCGCAACTGTGAAATGCATCATAACCGGTAAAAGAATAAATCATCCGACAGCGGCTTTGGCTTCCAGAGCCGGCTATTTTGCGGGACAAAACGCGGCTGGACTTCATAAATCCTTCAGAGGCACAACGAGAACGCGCCTGGTCAATCTCGGGGATTATCATTTCGGTACCGCAGGCCTTACCTCACAGCAGGCAAGGCGAGAAGGCTACGATATTATCGAGTCAACTGTAACCGCATCCGTCAAACCGTCCAGGCTGTCAGAAGAAATGATGACACTCCACCTTGTCTTCAACAGAAAAAACGGCAGACTGCTTGGCGCCCAGGCGGGTGGCTGCTGTGCCGTGCGCTCCGAGTTGGACCTCGTCTCTCTCGCGCTTCAGCATGGTATGGGGGTAGAAGACCTCGCCTTTTTCGAACCAGCTTATGTTCCCCAATCGTTCAATATCCTGCATCCGATACATTATGCGGCGAGAAAAGCACTACGGGAAATCTGACTCCCAACGCCTGGATTCGCGTATAAATTTCTTTTTGCGTCAGGTCTGAGCCTGAATATCAAACCCTGCTGACATTGTCTTTATAATATATCAACAGAATTAAAATTATACTTGAGGTTTCTTGCCTCTTTGAATTATTAATGAAAAAGAATAAAAGATTGAAGAATTGATATTTTATATTAGAATTTATGAATCCTTACGGGATATATTTGGAGACATCTTATGTCAGACGAAGAACGAAATGGAAAGAATGACGACGAAAAAACGGGAAGATCAGAGGAATTCCAGTTTGATACGATAGAGGACGCGGTGGAATCTTACCGCCGCGGAGAAATGATTATAATAGCTGACGATGAAGACCGCGAAAACGAGGGCGATCTCGCCATTGCCGCAGAATTCATTACGCCGGAAGCCATAAATTTCATGTCGAAATTCGGCAGGGGGTTGATCTGCCTTTCAATGACGGACAAGCGTCTCGACGAACTCCAGATCCCGCTTATGGTCGAAAAAAATACAGCGAGTTTTGGAACCGCTTTCTGCGTTTCGATTGAAGCAAAGAAGGGAACGACCACTGGCATTTCCGCTGCCGACAGAGCAACCACCGTTCTCGCGGCGATAGACCCTTCTACGCAGCCTTCGGACCTGAACCGGCCGGGCCATATGTTCCCTCTGCGAGCGCAGGAGGGGGGAGTCCTGAAGCGTACCGGACAGACCGAGGCGTCGGTGGATATAGCTAAAGCCGCCGGTCTCTATCCGGCTGCTGTTATCTGCGAGATAATGAAAGATGATGGGACTATGGCGCGTATCCCGGACCTGATCGAATTTAGAAAGAAGCATAATCTGAAGCTGATCACTGTCGCGGATATCGTAAGATACAGGTTGCGAAAAGAACGGTTGGTGGAAAAAATTGCGGCTCCGGATCTTCCAACCAGATTCGGTAAATTCATCGCTCATACATATCGTTCTTTGCTTGATGATACTACTCATATCGCTCTTGTCATGGGAGAGATCAGGCCCGAAGACCAGATTTTGGTTCGCGTTCATTCGGAATGCCTGACTGGGGATGTCTTCGGTTCGCTCCGCTGCGATTGCGGCGATCAACTTGAAAAGGCGCTCGAAATGATCGCCGCGGAAGGAAAAGGGATACTCGTTTACCTTCGACAAGAGGGGAGAGGCATAGGACTTCACAATAAAATGCGCGCCTATGAGCTCCAGCAGTTGGGATGCGACACTGTCGAGGCGAATGAGAGGCTTGGATTCAAAGCCGACCAACGCGACTTCGGAATCGGGGCGCAGATACTGGTTGATCTCGGCGTGAAGCTGATAAGAGTGATGAGCAACAACCCCAGGAAATTCATCGCTCTGAAGGGCTACGGGCTCGATATCGTGGAGCGAATACCGATCGAGATAGAGCCTAATGAATCGAGCAAGCGTTACTTGAAAACGAAAAAAGAAAAACTTGGCCACATGTTGACTAAGGTATAAAAAGTGCCGTTCAGCAAAACGAATTCCATCCTTCACAATCTCTTTCATTACATCCTGATATTCCTTACGATTTTCTCCGCAGACGTTCTGATAAACATTATCCTCGCGCCGGAATCAAACAAGGGGCTCCTGCTTCTCGGTTACCCGCTCTATTTCCTGATCATCGCCCCCTTGTTTCTCCTGCTATTGCATATTATCAAGCTCGTGAGCCAGTTCTCGCCCTCGGACGATAGTTCATTTTTCGCATTCTGGTCTTTCCTGTTGATCTTTGCCCAGGTTTTTCCTATTTTATATGAATACCTGCCGGAAAGGTTTTCTGGATTTTCGCTCCTTGTGGCTCTTTTAATTTCGATTTCATATGGCATTTTCTGGACATTTTATGCCAAAAAAACATCGGAAGCGGAAAGAAAGGTACTGTTCCTTTTAAATCAAATTCTCATCCTTTCACTGGTTCAATTCGGAACATACCTTAATGTAAAATACGTTCGTGAACTATTCACAAAAAACGGCTTAATCCTGAACCTTACTCTTGTAACTATTTTTGTAATCTCGATACTTTTAGGAAGAAAAGCATCCGCCTATATTATCGGGAAGAATTCGAATGATGAACGTCTCGATACCGATGATTTTACCGATATCGTGAACAAGATTAAAAGCGGAACTCTTCCTACCCGCGATTGGAGAGAAGACAAAAAGGCGCAAACATCGGCGAGCAAGAGAGCGTGGGTTTTCACGATCTTCCTGTTTGTTTTCAATCTGGCAATCTTTATTTTCGTATTGATATTTCCGGAGAAACCGATTGTTTCTCTTGTCCAGCCCAACGGCTTTTCTAAAAAGCAGGAAAAGCTCAAGCTGGATGACAAGCCGAACATTGTGCTAATCGTCCTCGATTCAGTCAGAGCGAAAAGCATGGACCTCTATGGATTTGAAAAAGCTACGATGCCGAGACTGACGAAATGGGCGTCTAAAACGACGAATTATAACCGGGCATACTCGAACTCTTCATGGTCGCTCGCCACCCATGCCTCGATTTTTACCGGCCTTTATCCTTCCAGGCACAAGGCCCAATATCACTATTCGAAGGTCTTCGATGAGCTCGATCGCCCGATTACGGCGGAAGACATCTTTCAACCTCTTGCAGAAAGCAACAAGACTCTCGCGGAAAGACTTTCGAAGGACGGTTACTATACAGCGGCCATTTCCGCCAACAGCTCCGAACTCGATCCTGAATTCGGGCTATCTCAAGGTTTTCACCTCTACGATGCGCGTGGAATCAATACCCCCGAACTCCTGCCTTACAGGCTGCTCAGACCCGCCGGACGATTCTTCGCGCCGCTGACCAGATTGTATAAAGGTTACAAGACCGCGGATATAATAACAGACGAAGCGGCAGAATGGTGCGCGGAGAATCAGGATAAAAAGTTCTTCCTCTTTTTAAACTATATGGAAGGAAATCCGCCGCTTTTACCGATTCCGGAATATAAAAAAATGTATTATGACACGGAAAAGGTTCAGAAGGCGCGTTACCCCGAACAATTGAAACAAATAATGTACTACTATGCCGAACTTCGATATATAGATGACCAGCTGGACAACTTTCTTAAGAGCATCGCAAAATATAAATGGTATAATAATTCCCTGATTATCATAACATCCGCTCACGGCATCTCACTCGGTGAGTGGGGCCATTGGGGGCATTCTATTACAGTCAACGAGTGGGAGGTTAAAATCCCTATGCTCGTGAAATATCCCGGGCAGAAATCCGGCGCCGTTATCGAATACCCGGTTCAAACAGCCGATATTTTCCCAACAGTATTGGAGGCAACAGGCTTCGCTGCCCCAAAGGGAATAGATGGTATAAATTTGAAAAATGACGATCAAAACCGCTTTATAGCGATTGTCCAAAAACCTTCCGCCTGGGTTGTGGATGAATATGACAATCAATACATCAGAACCCTGCGGGCATTCATCATCGGAGACGAGAAAATCATCCTTTCTTCAAACGGACCAGCGCAGGTTTATAACCTGAAAGAGGACCCTGAGGAGAAGCATAATATCGCTACGTCAAGAATGGAAATAGTGAGAAAAGCGTCCGCCGAGTTCAACAAACGTTCAGCTGTAAAACTGCCTTAGTAAGATCCATTGGAAAATCTTTTTCCCGCCGGCCTGTATCCGTTTATATACGCTGTCGCGGTTAACGTGCCTTTGCCCTCCGGTTTAATCTCTTTGATTTCGATCAGCTTTCCGTCACCCGCGGCAACAAGAAGTTTTCCGCCGCCGGCGAAAATCGTTCCCGGATCTTTATCGGATTCCGCTACTTGGTTCGTCAGGCGAAGCGCGCTCAAAATAAACCGTTTCGACTCTAAAAACGAATAAACCCCGGGTTTTGGGGTAAGGCCTCTCCAGCGGTTGAATATTTGCAGAGAGGAATCATTCCAATCAATCAATCCCTCTTCCTTTTCAATTGCCGGCGCAAATGTGGCGCGGTTATGATCCTGAGGTTTCTGAACAACCGCGCCGTTTTCCAAATCCGTTAACAGCTTCGGCAGCAGCCTGCCGCCGAGCTCTGCCGCCTTCGCCAACAGCTCGCCCGCGGTTTCTTCCGGCAGTACATCAAGGTCCTCCTGCAAAAGCATATCCCCAGCGTCCATTTCTCTCGACATTCGGATAAATGTAACAGCTGTTTTCGTGCATCCATCCATCAATGCCCTTTGGATCGGGGCTGCACCGCGATAAAGAGGTAGTTTTGAAGGATGTAAATTTACAGCGCCGAAGGGCATCACAGTGAGAATCCTCTCGGGAAGATACTTCCCGTAGGCTGCGCAAAAAATGACATCCGCTTTCATCTCGGATAGCAGATCATAAATATTTTCCGAGGATAATTTGTCGGTCTGTATTACGGGGATGTTGGCTTGAAGAGTGGCGGATTTAACCGGCGGCGGGCAGACCTTTAAACCCCTTCCCTGCGGCGAGTCGGGTTGGGTTATGACGACGTTTATTTGATGATCTTTCGACAATATCAAGGAGTGAAGCGAAGGGATTGCGAACCCGGAGGTCCCCATGAAGATAACGCGCATAGCTTCATGAAGCCTTATTCCACAGCTCGGTGTTCATGGATTTTTTAATTTTTCTCATTAATAGTTGTTTTTCGAGCCCTTTTATATGATCTATAAAAAGCACGCCGTTCAGGTGATCTATTTCGTGTTCGTAAATCCTTGCGAGGTTGCCTTCGGCAACCGTTTCGACGGTTTCTCCCTCGAGATTTTTATGCCGCACCTTGATTTTTGTGGACCTTTTAACATGAGCCGTTATTCCGGGAAAGGAGAGGCATCCCTCTTCTTCATACTGCTCGCCGGTACTTTCGATAATTTGAGGATTAATCAGCACGATTTTTGCCGACGGGTCGTCTCCGAGTGATGGGTCTATAACGGTGATATTCAATGATTTCCCTATCTGCGGAGCGGCAAGTCCTACACCATCGCTCACATACATTCTATTAAACATCTCTTCAATAAGGTTTTTAATCTCCGGCGTAATTTCTTCCACCGGTTCACCCTTTTTTCTGAGCGTTTCGTCTCCATAGAATAATAAGCTCAACATTTCTCCTATCCATTCATTGGCCGATAAGCGTTTCGATGGTATGCATCGTCCGCTTATGATAAAAGTCCTCGAGCTTCTTCCTTATCTGAGGACAGTTGGTTTCAATTTCCGGCAGTGATGTCCGTTTCAATTCGAGAACCTCGGTATATGATATCGCATATATTGTAGCGGTTCTCGGTTTGCCGGTCAGCAACGAGACCTCGCCGAAGAAATCACCCTCGCTGAGATCCGCGAGCTGAACATCCTTGCCTGATTTGTCTTGTGTCATCACACTGACATCCCCATCGCAAATTATAAACATCGAATCACCAGGATTACCCTCTCTTACTACGATCTCCCCGGGTTGAAAAGTCCTGATTTCCATAAGGTCAATAAGTTTTAAATACTCGCTCTCAGACAATTCTCCAAACAACAGGTCTTTCGCTTTGAGTATCCTGAACTCCTGGGTTTGTGTTCGTTTCGAAGTGGCTGCTGGAACACCGGTATTCGACGGCGCCGGGCTTTCCCAATGGGAAGGGATGTAATCGAAGGAGGATGGGCCGCTTGCTTTATTCTGTTCGGCGCTGGTCTCTTCGGGAGTCAGTGCCACAAAACCTCCGGTCAGCGAATCCGGCAGCTCGATCCTGTCCTCCGCTGCCGGTTGATGCGGTCTGGAAGTATCCTGAGTCTTCGGTATCCTCACTGTCTCTTTATATGAGACGCTGCCCGTCAGTTTCTCTGATGCGGAATCCCCGTAAACCGCCTGAAGACCGGAAATGGATATCTCGCTTGTGTCCGTTCCTTTCATATCCGCGGCGAAGGCGGGAAGGAAAACTGGTTCTTCCTTTTTCTGCGGTTTTTCTTCGCTATGAGATTCTGGGACAGCGCGGAAACTTGACGTGAGTATTTTTGAAGATTCTTCCTCGCTCGATTTATCCTTATAAAGATTTTGCATTAAATCTTTGGCATAAAAATTTCCCGTATCCAGGTTAAGAATTCTCTTGCATACGGCTACGGATTTCATAATAAAGCCCTTCGACCTCAAATGCTCCGCAACCTGCAAATATTGTTTAATGGCGATCTGGATGTCTCCGTTCAGGACATGCGCATCAGCAAGTGAGTATAGAACCTTTTTATCATCCTGAACAATCGCCAGATAATCGTCGAAATATTTTATCGCCCTGGAATAATTGCGTTTATTCATCGCAATCTGCGCTTCTTCCAGGTATTTTTCAGCTTTGCCGGACATAAGGACAACCTTCTTTAGATTAATTTGTTCTTTTCCCTATAACTATATATTAGATGCATAAAATGTCAAATTGGACTGATTTGTGTAAAAATAGATCTTCTTTGTCCAATATTTTGCAGGTTATAATAGACGCTGGAAGAACTTTAACGTCCTGATTAATTGTGGAACACTTTGGGGAAAACGCGGATAAAACAGAATTGCGAAACCGAATCGTTTGACCGGCGTTTCACTCTGATTTTTGAAAAAGAGAAAAAAGCCGTTTTCTCCACAGCCTATTACATCCTCGGGCGCAGGGAAGATTCAGAGGAGATCGTTCAAGCCGCCTTCCTGAAGCTATGGGAGAAGAGAAAAACCCTGGATGATATCGAAAATGTCGGCGCATGGCTGAAAAAGATTGCGGCGAACCTTTGCATAGACAGACTGAGGGCGGCGAGGAGAGTGAAAAGAACCCCCGTATTCGAGCTGCAATCCGATTTCCCGGAATATCGGAGCTCTGCGGAAACACTTGTACAAAAGGAGATGCTGGACGCTGTGATGGAAGCGGTGAAGCTCCTGCCCCCGGTCGAGCGGGCCGTCATCCTGCTCTATACGCTCGGCGGGTTGACGACGAATGAGATCGCGGAACAATTGGGCACAGCATCTTCCACTGTAAGGAACCAGGTTTTGCAGGCACGGAAAAAAATAAATAAAATAGTTCGGAAAAAATATGAAAAAAGCTGAACTACGCAAAACTATATACAATCTTTGGAGCAATGATACCGCTCCCGGAGATATAAAATTTGCTCGAGATTGCCTTCGGAAAAACCGGGATGCTCTGCAAAAAATTTATAATGAAGATCCTGCTGCCCTATTGTACCTTTACGGAAGTGAAGTAAGACGTGCCCTTGAGGCGTCGGATGTATCTCCGGCTTTGCCGCTACTGGAATCCGATGCGGTTTTAAAAAGGCAAACTACGGGCAGGCCTAAAGACCCATGGCGCCACCCGGTTACAGCGCTGATCTCATTTTTCGCAAACAACAGGAAACCGGCAATGTCGGCTGCCGCAATACTTATGCTTCTCGGTGCAGTTTTTATCTATAGATCGCTTACGCTTCGTCAGGAATCCACCCCGGACTCAGTGCGGGGGACCACCGCCGCTGAAGGTTTGAAGAAAAACCATATTTATGATAAAGATATTCGCCGGGAGACGGCGACAAACGCTGACGTCCGAGTTGATTATAAACCCGCCAGCGCGGACGGGAAAAAATCCAGTGCTTTCAGGAATGCGATCGCAACGAACCTTGTTGCAGACGGAGATAAGGTTATCCACTATAGAATGGAGAGCGGAACGGAGATAATATTTGTCACATGGTTGGATTGAAATGAGATTAAGCAAATTGCAAGTATTCATCGCCGCTGCGCTTCTTTTATTATCCTTTCTGAGTATTCTTTGTGATGCAAAACCCGATGAAACATCCACAAAGGTTTTTCCGATTAAATTCAGAAAACTGAACGATGTCGTTCTCAAGATCAAACCTTTCCTTAGCAGAGAGGCAAGGCTTAATCTGAACTATTCCGACAATTCGCTCCAGGTTGAGGACTTTCCGGCAAATCTCGGCCTCGTAGAGAGGGAGGTCAGGGCATTCGACAGGCCTCCCTACAAGATCGGCATTCATATTACAGTGATCTCGGCAAACAGGACTACTTTGATCAGACAATCCGGTAAAGACGAAGCCGGGCAGCCTGAAAATATTTCCTTTATCCCGGAAGAGCTGAATAAGATTCTGAACTATAACGTATACAAGCAGCTCGATGCGCTGTCCATCGTCTCAAAAGAGGGGGAGAACTATACAATGTCGGAGAACGACAGGTATAACCTGCAATTCTATTCGGACTACATTGATGCCGGTTCCGGCGCGGTCGTTCTCAAGGATTTCACGCTGTTTTTAAAAAACAGGCTTCCTTCCGGGATAACGGTCAGCAAAAGGTTGCTGAGAACGGACATCAACCTTATACCCGGGCAGAAGCTGATCCTCGGAGGGGCGAAAACCCAAGAATCCCCTGAAGCCATTCTCTTTATAATTGAAACGGAGACAACAAAATAATGCAATTCTCTTGCAGATACGGAACCGAGAGCGGGAAGGTGGAAAAAAAGGTCATAACCGCCGATACGCGCGAAGCAGCCGTCAACATTCTTAAAAAAGAGAATGTCATTATATACGAAATCAAGAGGCAGTGGACGCTGCCCTTTCCAATCAGCGGAAAAAAAGGCAGGATAAAAAAGGAGGATTTTCTCGTCTTTCTGAGGGAGCTCATTGCGCTGCTTAATGCCGGGCTGCCCCTTGTCCATTCCTTTGACATCCTGATAAAGCGCAGGAAAGAAGGGCGGTTTCTGGATGTTCTTAAAGATATAAGGGAGCAGGTTCAATCCGGTTCGTCCCTCGCCGACGCTTTCCGCATCCACAAGGAATTCAACCAGATGTTCACTTCTCTCGTGGAAACAGGCGAGAAGAGCGGCGAACTTCCGCGCGTGATGGAAAGGTACCTCCATTATGCCGAAAAATTCGACGAACTCCGCAGAAAAGTTGTCTCAGCGCTTATATACCCCTCAATCCTGATAATCCTTTCAATCGGTTTGATTACAATCATGCTGACTTATGTAATACCCAAATTCACCGTATTCTATGCGGACTCGGAGCGCTCGCTGCCGCTTGTCACCAGGATATTGATAGGATTCTCGAATTTCGTAACGTCCAATATCCTCTTAATTTTTGCAGCGGCCGTTATTGCCGCCTGGATGTTTTACAGATGGAAAGACACAAAGAGCGGAAAGCTGGCGCTGGACAAATTCAAATTGAGCCTTCCATTCGCAGGAGGCGTTTGGCTTAAATTTTCTCTGAACCAATTCAGCCAGTCGCTTGCCGTCATGCTGAATGCCGGAATACCACTCCTCTCCGCGCTGGAGGTATCCATAAAAACTATCACCAACCGGTGGATCGTCAAACGCCTGGACAAAGTGATTGACGAAGTGAACGAGGGAGATTCGCTTTACGCATCGCTTGAGCGGTCGCAAGCCTTCCCCGAAATGGCGGTGGAGATGATTCAGGTGGGCGAACAAACAGCCTCTCTCGACAAGATGCTCAATATGCTCGCCGGATATTACGAGCGGGATATAGATTTGGCGATAGACAGAGCGCTGCGGATCATGGAACCGATTTTTCTCATTATGATGGGAATCGTGATTGCCGGAATGCTCCTTGCGATGTACCTCCCGATTTTCCGGGCGGGAGCGTTGATCCATTGATGCGGGGAAAATATTCATTATGACTGTCGAACCGGCGGACATGATGATAGAATATTAAAAATATTTTTAGCGCGTTTTATTATAGCTGAAAGCGATAAGATGGAAGAAAGAGAAAACAAACCAGCGGCGGACGAAAGAAGTGCGGCAAAGGCATTGGCGCAACGGTACTCTCTGAAGTTCGTCGAGCTGGACGAGGTCAAGGTGGATACGAGCCTTTTTCAGCTGATACCCGTTGACCTGATGTTCAAATACAACTTCATTCCCCTGAGCCGGGACGACGAGTCCATCCGAATCGCCATGGCGGACCCATCCGACTTGCGCGTCAAAGACGAACTTGAAGTGATCCTCGGAAAAATCATAGATGTTGATGTGGCAACCCCTGGCGCGATTCAGGAGATACTAAAAAAGAGCGAGTCCTCTCAGCGGATTCTCGAGGAGGCGACCGAGGATTTCAGGCTCAAGCCGGTTGTTGACGAAGAGGATGAAGATACTGCCCTTATGCTTTCCTCGGACGACGCATCGAGCCCGATGATAAAACTCGTGGACACGACTATCTTTAACGCCATCCAACGGAGAGCGAGCGACGTTCACATAGAATCCAGGGAGAACGAAGTCATTATCAAATACCGCATAGACGGCATACTATACCCGGCGATGGACCCCATAGATAAAAAACATCATTCGACAATCGTGTCGAGAATCAAGGTAATGTCTGATCTGGACATAACCGAACGCCGGGTTCCGCAGGACGGCCGTTTCCAGATGAAATTCAAGAACAGGCCCGTTGATTTCCGCGTCTCCATAATGCCGAACATTCACGGTGAAAACGTCGTCCTTAGAATCCTCGACAAGGAACTTATAAACCGGAAATTCAAAAACCTCAATCTGGAAGTGCTCGGCTTCGAAAAGAAGAATCTCGAGATAATCCGAAAATATATTCATGAACCTTATGGGATGCTTCTGGTCACGGGTCCAACAGGCAGCGGAAAAACCACAACCCTCTACGCCGCTTTAAGCGAAATAAAAAGCGAAGAGGATAAAATCATCACAATCGAAGATCCTGTGGAATACCAGATCGAGGGGATCACGCAGGTGCCTGTCAACGAAAAGAAAGGGTTGACGTTTTCGCGCGGCCTGCGCTCCATTTTGAGGCATGATCCGGATAAAATAATGGTCGGCGAAATACGTGACGAGGAGACCGCCACAATTGCAATCCAGTCCGCCCTGACGGGCCATCTGGTCTTCACGACGGTTCACGCCAACAATGTTGTGGACGTCATCGGACGTTTCCTTAACATGAAAGTCGAGACGTATAATTTCGTCTCCGCGCTTAACTGCGTCCTTGCCCAGCGCCTCGTCCGGGTTCTGTGCAAATGCAAAAAGAAATACAGGGTCACGGCGTCCATAGCCAAAGAAAACGGCTTTCCATATGCCAAATATAAAGATGTCCCGTTTTATAAAAACGAGGGTTGTCTCGAATGCGGTGGAACGGGCTATGTGGGAAGAACCGTCATCGCCGAGATTATGGTTATGAGCGACAAACTTCGCGAGATGATATCCAACAAACTCCCCAGCGCGGAAATAAGAAATGAGGCGATTAAAGAGGGGATGCGCGACCTGCGCAGCGCAGCCCTTGACAAAGTCATCCAGGGGATCACATCCCTTGAAGAGATCAATAAAGTGACATTCATAGGATAACAGGATGTTCAGGTTGAAGAAACAGTACCCGGAGCTTGCGGCAGGCTTGGATAGATCGGGCTTGGTGATGGCAAAAATTTCCGCCCGGCAGGGGAACGCGATAGACGCAAAAGTCTTCTTCGAGCCTTTTCCCGAAGAATATTTCGAACCCGAATTCACCCGGAGGACCCTCCCGGACAAGGATGCTTTCCAGAAAGCTGTCCGCAAAAGCCTTTCAGCCTTGAAAGCGGAAAAGGCGAAAAGGATGTCACTCGTTCTTCCCGACAGCGTATCGAGGGTCTTCCTGCTCGATTTCGAGGATATCCCGTCGAAACGCTCCGACCTTGAATCTCTTTTACGGCATAAGGTTAAAAAAATTCTGCCGTTCGATACGGATTTTGCCGCTCTTTCATACAGGCTGGCTTATAAAAAAGACGACAAATATTCTTTCCTTGCCGGTTTTATGTATAAACCGGCAGCCGCCCAATGTGAAGATTATCTTCAGGAAATCGGCCTTCACTGCGGGTTGATAGACACGAGAAGCAACAACCTTATCAATCTCTACAATCTTTTAAGTCCGGAGGAAAAGCAGGATTGCCTCTACCTGATTCTCGATTCGGACTACCTGACCCTCGTAGCCGAAAAGGACCAGGATATTTATCTATACAGGGGAAAGCCCCTGACCTCATCCAAAAGGAAAGACTTTATACAAAGGGAAATCCTTCAATCAATAATGTTTCTGTTCGACAGGCTCGGTGAATCCGTGATACCGAACGCGGTTCTCCTCTCTAACCGTTCGGGCGTTGTCATTGATAAAATTTCAATTGAAAAAGGCGACATATATCTTTCTCCCGCAGGGTGCTTCGACGATTATATCCACATTAGCTTTGTCAATGGCTCAGGCAAAGAACTTGACAAGGACCTGATCCTGCCGGTCATTGGCGCGGCTGCAAGGAGTTTGGAATGACAATCAATTTCAATTATTCCGGCAAACCGTTCGAGGACATGAACAAATACTATCGGGCGGCCATAATCCTCGGTGTCCTCGCTCTGTTAACGATTGCGCTGAACGCCTATCTCTATATTGATTATAGAAAGGCATCATCCGAGCTCATCCCTGAGCGGGATTTTCTTGAAAAGAAACGCAATGCGTTTGAGCTTCAGCTCTCCCGGGACAGGGCAGCGTTGAAAAGAAATGAGAACAAGGCGCTCTTCAAAAAAATTGATGAATTGAACCAGCTGATCGAATCGAGAATTTTCAGCTGGACGCGGCTTCTCGACGCCCTCGAAAGGACGATTCCTCCCGACGTGATGGTCACATCTATCAACCCCAGGATCGGCGGAGACGGCGTCTCGATCACTATAAGCGTCAAGACATATGATTATAGAGGAATCCTGAAACTTATCACGAATATGGACGCGTCCGTCGCCTTTTCAGGCCTCTACCCTGTTTTCGAGAACACTGAAAACAAGGGCGGAAGAAAAGAAATCTCCGCTGACTTTACTTTCAAATACAATCCGCGCAAAGAAAAAGAGAAACCCCTGGAGGCACCAGATGAAGAATAGGCACAGACTCATCGTCATAATCCTCTCGGTAGTTCTTGCGGTAAACGCGGCGTTGCTTTTCTTCGTGCTCTTTCCGAAAAGGTCGGACATCGCAAACTGGAGCGGAATCGTAATCAAATTGCAGAAAGACATTTATGAATTGTCGCGGCAGAATCGCGAAGTAACGAGCAGGCAGAAGATGCTTCAGGAAGCTCATGAGCAGATCTTGGATTTCAAGCAGAACAGGCTCGGCCGCCGTACATCGCAAATGAAAAAGATTATGGAGACGATAGACGATCTTGTCTATCGTTTCAATCTCAGGCGCGGCAGAACAACCTACAACCCCGCGCCGATTAAGAGCGCCGATTTCGAAAAGATGCGGATACAGTTCACCGTCCAGGGCAGCTACCAGTCCATAAGATACTTCATCAATTCACTGGAACGCTCGCCGCTATTTTTCGTTCTCACTACTCTCACCTTGATTAGCAACCAGTCCGAAGAGGTGATCCAGCTGAACATCGGAATCGAAACATATTTTATGAAGGCGGGGTCATAGCATGGCATTGAAGGAAAAAACGAAAAATTTGCTTGCGGCCGGATTATTCGCGCTGTTCGTCATCTCGATTGCCTATAATCTCAGCCGCGATCCGCGCTCCATCTACGAACCGGAGGAAAGCCCCAGGAACGCCCTGCTGGAGCAGCAACGCCGCCGGATCAATCCGGTTGGGGGAAACGGAGAGGAATCTCTCCTCAAGATCAACATCCTTGACAGCTCAGCCGTAAAATATCACAGCGAAAGGGGACGGAACATCTTTTCGCTCGCCGCCCCGCCAGAGCCTGTCGGCAAACCGAAAACAACACCTGCCACCGCAGTTGCGGTGCCGGTTGTTCAGGAACCTGTCAGGGTGGAAAAGCCGTTCCTCTACGTCGGTTTCGCCCAAACGGAGGGCAGGAGTTTTGCCGTTCTTTTTGAGAAAAATACGTCAAAAATGTTCATTGCCTATCCTGGAATGGACCTCGGGAACGGTTACAAAGTCAAACTTGTGGATAGAAAAAAGGTTCTCATTCTGGAGAATAATTCCAACCAGGAAATCGAATTAATCATAACGGAATAGGATGAAAATGATGAAAGTAACACGAATCAAGCGCGCTCTGCTGCTTTTTTCAATCTTATTATTAACTTCGTGTGCCGCCCGGCAGGCTTTCAAAGCAGGCATAGAAGCTGAGGAGATGAAGGACTGGGATAAAGCGATTTTTCAATATACGGTCGCCCTTAAAAACGACCCCATCAATGTCGAATACCGGGTACGCCTGGATACCGCGCGCAGGATGTCCTCACGCTCTCACCTCAACAACGCTGAGCTTTTATTCAAAGAAGGAAAAGCTATAGAGGCTTTCCAGGAATATAAGCTTGCGATTGACGTTGATCCCCAGAACAAGAACGCCTCTTTCCTTTACCAGGAAGCGCGGAATAAATATCGCAATACGCTGGAAAAAGAGCGGCTGGAGAAGAGGAAAACCGCTGCCGAAAGATCATCTCAGGGAGTGCCGAAGCTCCAGCTGAAATCCGATGCGCGACTCACGCTCGATTTCCAGAACAAACGAGTGCGTGACATCTACACTGCGATGGGCAAACTCGCTGGTCTTAACATATTTTTCGAGGAATCCCTAAAGAACAATCTTGCAAGTTTTACGGTAAAAGACGTTTCGTTTCTCGAAGCCCTCGAAACCTTCGCTATGGCTAACCGGCATTTCTTTAAAATTATAAACGACACCTCGATTTTCGTAATTCCCGATAATGCGCAGTTGAGAAAGGATTATGAAACGGTCGTGATGAGGGTATTCTTCCTCGAAAACCTCCAGGCGAAGCTCGCCCGCGACTATATCCGCACAATCGTAGGCATTACCCGGTTTATTCACAGCGACGAGCTGAATGCGGTCATCATTCGCGGCACACCAGGACAGATCGCCGCCACCGAAAAACTCGTGGAGATCCTCGACCGTCCCAGGGGAGAGATCATTCTTGACGTGGAGGTCCTCGAGGTAAGCCGCTCCAATTTAAATAACGTCGGCCTGCTCATGGGAGATTACTTGATGACGCAATCCACTCAGAGGATTTTGACAACGAGCGCTACTGATACATCCACGACAGCCGCAACGACTGCTGCTTCGACCCTTGCGGCGAATAATCTCAGTTTCCTCGAGTTGTCGAACCTCGGCAGCCAAAACCTGTTCCTCACGATTCCGTCGTTCACGATGAATTTCCTGCGCCAGGACAGCGACACACGTCTCATCGCAAAACCGCAGATCAAGATACTCGACAGGGAAAAAGCCCAGCTCCATGTCGGCGAATCCGTCCCGGTGAGGAGTACAACGTATAATGTCGCTTCCACCATTGCAGTCACTCCGATTGATAGCTATACATATCGTGATATAGGCATCAAGCTCGAATTCGAGCCGACCATAAACAACAACAATGAAATGACGCTTAAGCTCTCCGTTGAGATCAGCACGAAACTTGCCGAAAATCCGGCCGGTATGCCAACATTCGGACAGAAAAAGATCACATCCGCCATAAGTCTCAGGGATGGAGAAACCAATATGCTCGCCGGCCTCATCAAGGAGGAAAATAAGGGAACTCTTACCGGTATAGAAGGGCTCAGCCGGATACCGCTCCTCGGACGGCTTTTCGCTAACGACGATGTCGAAGTGACAAAGCTCGATACGATAATCACCATTACCGGCTATATCATCCGTTCCCCGGAAATCTCCGAGGCGGACTTGCGGGCAGTCACAATCGGGACGGAAAGCAATATCGGACTGTCTCTCTCGGATATGCTGAACAACAAGCCGAAAGGCGAGGAATCCATCTTGGTGGATAATAAAAAGATTGAAGAGCTGATGCAGGATGAAAGGCCGAGCGCCGGTCCCGCTCCGGCCACCATAATTCCGCCGCAGACCGGCGTGCCCGCGGGGCAGATACAGGAGCAGCGTAAGGAACCGCAGCCTGAGGAGCAGCCGGAAAATTCGAAGACAGCCGCTCCGCCGGTGATCGAGAGCGAACAGGTTACCCTCGAACCTCCACCGGAGTCCCTTCCAGCGGACCTCACGGAAGTAACCATCCAGCCGCCAGCCGTCGCCACGACAACCGGTCAGGCGTTCAGTGTGCAGGTTGTTATTGATAACGGAAAAGACGTCGGTCATGCACCGTTCTATTTGATATTCGATCCCAATTATCTCGAAGTATTGGATGTATCGCAGGGAGGCTACCTCGCGCAGGACGGCAGGCAGGTCAGTTTCCTTCACTCGGAAAACAACGCCACCGGAGAAATCCGCGTCGGCCTCTCCCGTCTCGGGGCAACCGAGGGTGTGAACGGCAGCGGGGTTCTTGCTGTGTTCACCTTTAAAGCCAAAGAACGCGGCAAGAGCTACCTGACTTTCACAAATTGCAGCGTGAAGAATCCACGTGCGGAGAACCTGCCGGTTGAGTTCCTCCCGGCTGAGGTCAACGTCGAATAATCCGGAAATGAAGGGCGCTTTTTTCATAAAATGACGAAATTCTGCGACAGACAGAACAGGAACGATAATAGCGGCGGCGTGATGCGCGAGCCGGATTCAGGACGCCGCTTCACAGACCGCCCAGATTTACGCGGCACAAAGCCTGCGCGCTCAGGCAGCGGAAGCCTTTTTTCGCGCGTTCTCGGGAACGAAAGCGGCCTGACTCTCGCAGAGATGGTCGTCGCGGCGATCATAATCGCAATCCTTGCCTCCGCCACGATGCCTATGGCAAGGGTATCCGAGAAACGGGCGAAGGAGATAGAGCTGCAGGAGTCGCTCCGGGTCATCAGAAACGCCATAGACAAGTACAAGGATATGGCAGACGCGCAGAAGATCGAGACGAAACTGGACGAGCAGGGTTATCCGCCCACCCTCGAAATCCTCGTGAAGGGTGTGCCGCTGAAGGATGATCAGCAGAACAAAAAGCAGAAATTCCTCCGCCGCATCCCGCGCAACCCGTTCACGAACGAGAGGGAATGGGGCCTGCGCTCCGTGCAGGATGACCCCGATTCCGAGGTCTGGGGCGGCGAAAACGTCTTCGACGTATATTCGCTCTACAACAGCACCGCCCTCGATGGAACTGAATATAAAGATTGGTAATCGGTTGTAAGAAGATAACCAGCTTTCCGCTGTTTGGAGCTCTTTGAATGTTTTTAGATGAGGATGACACAGGCTTGGGAAAGATACTTTTATGAGAGCAGGAATCTCAGACTGTGTCAAATTAATATGATTATCATTCTCCGGGATGCCTCGAAGGTATGCAACGGGGAAATGCGGAGCATTCTGCAATCTTCATTTTAGTTTTCCCTTTACGATGGATTATTAATATTTGTTGAGATTACTAGGAAGCATATATCAGAATGACTGATTGTAAAGACGATATTGCTTTGGGAATAAATTATTGATAAGCAAACGCAATAATAATTACAGAATCATAAAGAGGTCGTTAAAAATGACAGAAGAAGAAAGAAAAAGACGAACCGCAGGGTTCACCTTGATAGAAATGATAATAGTCCTCTCCATCATCGGCATCCTGGCTTCGATGGCGATCCCGAACTACCGCTATTCCCTCATCAAGGCGAAGGAGTCCGTCCTGCGCGACACCCTCTTCCATATGCGCGACATCATAGACCAGTACTACGCCGACAAGGGACACTACCCTTATGAACTGAACGACCTCGTCGTGGAAGGATACCTCCGCCGCCTGCCTGTGGACCCGGTCACCAGCTCCTCCGCGACATGGCGGGTGGAGATGGCGCAGTTCGGCCAGGTGGACGAAGAAGAACAGCCGGGCATCTGGGACCTCCGCTCCGGCTCCGACATGAAATCCATGGACGGCTCGCTCTACAGCACCTGGTGAGCCCTTTCACGGGAAAATCTTACACTGGAACATCTTTTACGGGAATCTGTGTCTCTCCAGATCACTTGGTCCCGCACATCGGCTTGTCATTCACGATGGATGCTTCGAAAGGATTCAAAGCAACATTCAGGATGACTTATGCGGGAGCAGGCATTTTGCCTGCTTCGAGAGATTATTAATAGTAGTAGCGACGAATTGTATTCAATTCAGTTATGTACAGAATTACAAAACAGCTGAAGCGAGCTGCAAACCCGCCCCAGCGAAAAAGGTTGATTTTTTAGATAATCCATAATAGTATTAGATAAAGAAGAATAAATTTCATATAGTGGAGTATCTCGATGCAAGATAAGCTCGATTCAAAATCAAGTGAACTTTTAACCAAACAGGTAAGTATAAAATATACTTTCCCTGAGGATTTAAAAACTCAATTTGTTTCCAATCTCGTAGTTCAACATGAACCCGGTATTTTAATACTCTCTTTTTTTGAAACGCTGCCTCCAATTATATTAGGACAGACTGAAGAAGAAAAACATATGGCTTTAGAAAAAATAGAATTTATTGAGAGCAAATGTCTGGCAAGATTAATTATTACGCCAGAAAAAATGGAGGCATTTATTAAAGCAATGTCAGAGAATCTTAATGCATATAAAAATACTTATTTAGCTGCGAAAAAATCGGATTAAGAGGGGAAGAATGGTATCCCTAATAATACCTAACTTTAATAGTTCTAGTGATAGCTTTTACAAATCATTAAATGCTAATTCAGTACCATCAAGCCAAAAACATCAAATAGACCTTGCATTTCAGAATGAGGGTTTGACACCAATTGAAACTATTCGAGATGTTTTTTATAACTTTTTACATTATTCTTTTCCGCTTAATTTTGAATCTTTTAATACTATGCTAGCCTCTGAAAATGTTTTAAGAAAAGACTGGGATTCGCTGGAAGAGGATAAAGCATGGGCAGATTTATAAAAGGCGAAGTAGTTGTTATTCCATTTCCATTTTCTGATTTAAGTAATTCAAAAAAACGCCCGGCTTTAATTATAGCTGATCTTCCAGGAGATGATATAATTTTATGTCAAATCACATCTGCTGCAATACATGATAGCTACTCTATACATTTATCGAGTTCAGACTTTCTTTCTGGAGGATTAAATATAGAATCCAAGGTAAGACCCAATAAAATTTTCACTGCCGATTCGAACATCATTATTTCCAAAAAAGGTAAAATTTCTTCTCCAAAGATCAATGAAGTGATTGAAAAGATAATTGATATCTTGAAGAATTGAAATTGTACATTTTCCCTAATAATTATTTCAAAACTATTAAAACAGCCGAGGCGGGTTTGTAAGCCGGATTCTGTTCCTGAAGCGTGCTTGGCACGCTCAGGCAGCGGTCATTTATCTGGGACCGCGGTCTCCCGCGGCCTCGAGCAACCTACCCGGAGGCGCGCGCAGGGCTACGCGAAATGTCTCCCTATTTGGTCTTGCTCCGTACGGGGTTTACCAGGACCGACGGGGTTACCCCCGCCGCCGGTGAGCTCTTACCTCGCCATTTCACCCTTACCCGGCTTTCGGGCTCGCGCCCTTCAGCCTGGCGGTATATTTTCTGTTGCACTTTCCATAGGGTTTCCCCTCCCGGGCGTTACCCGGCGTACTGCCCTTGTGGAGTCCGGACTTTCCTCTATCGCCGCAAAGAACGACAGCGACCGCCTAACCCGCCTGGCTTATAATAAACCAAAGATCATAGACAGAGAATTTAATCTATCTTTAAAATACATTGATTGTTATTTGATACCCATCTATCAGAAGTTGATACCAGTCGAATCTTTTTTTTAGAAGTAAATTTTGATATTTTTAACTCTATCTGTTCAAGTCTTTTCTCTGCGTCCTGAAATTTCTGCTGTTTTTCGATCGGAATTTCCTTACCAATTTTTATTTTCATTACATTCTCTCCTCAATTTTGATAGCAGCCCTAAATGAATCATTAGCGTTTTCGATACATTTTGCTGCATGATAAGATACATAATTATTAGTTCTAATATAAAGATCATATACCATTTTCCAAAGATCGTCTTTTAAATCCTTTATTTCAATATTTAATCCACAATCAACCGCTTGATCAGCATATATAGGTCTGCCATGTGTTTTGGTTTGTTCAGGAGTTAAGAAAACACTAACCTTTTTTAGAATGTCGTTTGTATTTTTTATAGATTTTAGCATACCAGTTGCCAAATATCTTTGAGTAATTTTAACTGATAAATCAATCGCCATTCGATATTCTTCGATGTCTCTTTCATCATAATGCGCTAATTGTTGAAGATATGGCTCCAAGTTGCCTTTTTCTTTAACAGCTCTTTCAAAGAGGTTTTGAAAACTTTTAACAATGTTACACACAGCAAAAGTTTTATCCTCTTTTCCATCATTTATTGTTAGCTGAGGATCAACTGTGCCTAATTCAGAAGTTCTCCCCATAATGATTTTACTTGACCCAAAACATATCATTGTAGCTGCCGACTTAGCTTTACTTGGAACGATAGTCCAATAATCTCCAGTCCCACTATAACTACGACAAATATTAATAATTCTTTCCGCTGCTAAAGGGTATCCGCCAGGAGAACTAATTAGCAATGCTAATCCATTCTTTAAATCCATCTTTTGAAGTAAAGCTTCAAGCATATCAGCATCGGAATCATCAATTGTTACAGGATATTTAAAACTAGTAAAAAAAGTAACAATTGGTCTTCCTATAAGCTTTTCAATTTCAATAAATAAGGAACTTCGCGTAGAATGTCCTTGTTGTTCTTCTTCTTGAATCTGGTGAAAAACGAAATCAGAATTTCTCTTCATTCTTTTATCGCCCATACTTAATAATAATAAAAGAAGTATATATAATATTTTATAGATAGCAAATACAACAATAATCCTAACCCGCCTGGCCGCCTTTTTTCGACTGTTGGACGTCTATGTTATATTGTTCGAGTTTTTTATACAGATTGCTGCGCGGCGTTCCGATCGCCTCCGCCGTCTTTGAAACGTTCCAGCTGTTCTCCCGCAGTTTCTGCAGGATGAAATTCCTCTCGCTCGATTCCTTGAAATCCTTCAGCGAATCGAGGTTTTCATTGTTTTGCGGCGCTATATCCTTTGAGCTCAGAAGGTCTTTCGGAAGGTCGCTTGTCTCGAGCGTCTTTTTGCCGTGGTTCAGGACGATTATCCGCTCCACGGAGTTATGCAGCTCGCGGATGTTTCCCCGCCAGGTATAATTTATCAAAATATCCATTGCCTCGGGGCTGAAATCTATCGGCTTGAAGTTGTTCTTCGTCAGGAATTTATTCACGAAATATCTTATCAGCGGCTCGATGTCGTCCCTGCGCTCCCGGAGCGGCGGGAGATATATCGGTATGACATTCAGCCTGAAATAGAGGTCTTCGCGGAAACCGCCGGCTTCGATGGCCTTTTCGAGGTCCTTGTTGGTGGCGGAGATGACGCGCACGTCCACCTTCACCGGTTTGTGCGTCCCGATCATCTCGAGCTCCCCGTCCTGTAGCACGCGGAGTACCTTCGCCTGCGTTTTAAGGCTCATATCCCCGATCTCGTCGAGGAAGATGGTTCCGCCGTCCGCCTGCTGGAATTTTCCCAGCTGGCGGCTCACGGCGCCGGTGAACGAGCCTTTTTCATGCCCGAAGAGTTCGCTCTCGATCAGTTCCTCCGGTATGGCCGCGCAGTTCACTTGTATGAACTTTTTGTCGGCGCGCTTGCTGATGCGGTGAATCTCCCGGGCGATCAGTTCTTTTCCCGTTCCGCTTTCGCCTCTTATAAGAATGGTCGTATCCGTAGGGGCGATCTTTCTCACCTGCGAAAGGACTTCCCTGAGCGCCTGGCTCTCCCCGACGATACGGTAATCCTGCTCAACCAATTTCTTGAGCTCGGTGTTCTGTTCTTTAAGATGTTTCTGCTCGACGGCGTTCCTCGTCACCACGAGGATTTTCTCCTTGTCGAGAGGCTTTTCGATATAGTCGAACGCTCCGATCTTCAGGGATTCGACGGCCGTCTGGACGGTTCCGTGTCCGGATATCATCACGACCTGTATATCCCTCGTCCGCTCGAAAATCTCTTTCAGCACTTCCATCCCGTCCATCCCCGGCATCTTGATATCGAGAAAAACCACATCCGGCTGGATGTCGCCCAGCATCTTCAGCCCTTCGGGACCGTCGGATGCCTCGTGAAACTCGTACCCGGCATATTCCAGGTGCCATCTTATCGCCTTGCGTACGCTGTCTTCGTCATCAATTACAAGAACCCTGTCTTTCATTCCGCTTACCAATCTTATAAATATGAAAAAAGGGGGAGAACTTCATCCCCCTTCTTCACATTATACCCGAAAACGGATTTATTGAGCAAGGTTTATTGTGACATATCTCGATAGCCATTCCCCGCTCTGATCCGTATAGGCGATATAGAGGGCAATCACGTTGGATTTCTTCATCGCAGCGGCTATTTCTTTGTAGAAGTCGCGGATGTTGCTCACGGCGTTTCTGTTCACGCGGCGGACTATCATTCCCTTACCCAGTCCCGCGTCGGTGGCTGCGCTGTAAGGCGCCACCTTCGTGATCATCACGCCTGCGATATCATCCTGTAAGCTGTATTCTCTTCTGAACCGCTCCGATATCGGCTGGACCGCAATGCCGAGGTCTTCATCAATCTTGCCTTCGTCCCCGTTTTCAATGGGAGCGGAAGCTTCTTCTCCAGGCCGCTGTTCCGGGACTACCGTTGTCTTTTCATTCTTGCCGTCGCGAATGTATTCTATATAAACTTTTTTGCCGGGCGTGGAATTCCCGACAATCCGATAAAGGTCTTCCGGGCCGTCTATCTTTTTGCCGTCGAACGCCACGATGATATCGCCTTCCTCGATGCCTGCCTTGTCGGCTGGGCTGCCGGCAGTTACGCTCTGGACGAATACGCCGTCTTTCACCGGCAAATCGAGGCTCTTCTTCAGATCAGGCGTGATCTCAGTAGGCAGAACTCCGATGTAGCCTCTCGAGACTGATCCCTTTTCACGCAACTGCGACAGGATGTCCTTGACCTGGTTGATTGGAATCGCGAAGCCGATCCCCTCCGTGCCGTAGATGATCATGCAGTTGATGCCTATAGCCTCTCCACGAACGTTGATAAGCGGCCCGCCGCTGTTTCCCTGGTTGATCGCAGCGTCGGTCTGGATGAATGTCTTGTAAACTGCTCCGCTCAGCTGGCGGCCCTTCGCGCTCACCACGCCGACGGTTACGGTATGCTCAAGGAGGCTGGGATTGCCTATCGCCATTACCCATTCGCCCACTTCCGCTTTATCGGAATCACCAAGTTTGAGGAAGGGCAGGTCATCTCCGGCGTCAATTTTGATGAGGGCGACGTCGAAAAGCGCATCGGCTCCGACTACCTTCGCCGTATATACCTCATCATTCATAAGCTTGACCTTGATATCATCCGCTATTTTGCTCTGCTGGTTGGTGACAACGTGATTATTTGTAAGGATGTAGCCGTCCCTGCTAATCAGGAAACCGGAACCGATTCCGCGCACCGTTCTTCTGCTGGCGCCCGGCTCGCGTCCGAAAAAGTAATCGAAGATATCGCTCGATTCGTTCACCTGAACGCCTTTCGACGTTGCGGTTACGTTTACGACCGCCGGATTCGCAATCTTCGCGAGTTCAGCGAACGAGACCGGACGATCGGCGCCGTTTCCTTCGATGTATAAAGGATTGGCAGCTTTCAGGGAAGCGGTGTTTTCATCGGTTCCCTTGAATATCTCCAGACCACCGGTAAAAATCATGCCGAAAACCGCGGCTGCCGCGACGATCAGCAATACCGATAATTTTTTTGTTACATTTTCCATTGTATCTATCCTCCATCGTTTTTTATATTATACATTGCTGAATTCGTAAAATTCCTTGATCATCATTGGTTTTAGCAATAATAATGCCAAAGATTGGAATGGAAACTGCTTCAGGCTTCCGGTTCCCGCAACCCGATTGTGAGCGAGCCTTCCAAATCCTGCGTTGTTGTGACCAAAGGAATCCGGAAATGAAATGTCGCCCCTTTGCCAGCACGGCTTTCGACCCATATCTTCCCCTTGTGCATTGCGATTATCTCCCGGCAGAGATGCAGTCCGATCCCGGCGCCGCTCTTCTCGCGGGCATACGATGCATCGACCTGCACGAACCGCTCGAATATCCTGCTCTGATCATCCTCCTTTATTCCAATCCCTTCATCCCTGATCGAGACCTGCGCCCAGTTTTCCGAGAAAGAGGTTTTGATTGCGATGCTGGTCCCGTCCCGGGAAAATTTTATTGCGTTGTTGAGAATATTATTCAGCACCTGCTCAATACGGTTCACGTCGAAAAAGAATTCCTCCTCGAAATTTTTGAACTTCAGGTCCAGGCGCATTCCGCTCCTGTCAAGTTTGGGCTTCAGGCTTTCGCAGACGAACTGCACGAGATTGTTGAGATTGCTCTTTTCATAAAAAAGCTCGAAGGTTCCGGCTTCGATCTTGGATATATCTATCAGTTCGTTGATCAGCAGCAGCAGCATATCAGCGTTCTTCTTGATGGTTTCCACATGCATCAACCGCTCCTCTTCGCTAAATCTCGTATCCGCAAGGAGTTGCAGGTATCCGATTATCGAAGTCAGGGGAGTTCGCAGTTCATGGCTGACGTTCGCCACAAAAATGGATTTCATCCGGTTGGCTTCTTCCAGTTCCCCTATGGTTTTGTGAAGTTCCTCGGATTTTTCCTTCAGTTCTTCATAAAGCCGCGCCGTCAGAAGCACCTGGCCGGACAGCGTTGCCACCGTTTCGCAGAACCGGACTTCTTCTTTTGAAAAACCCTTGCCGTGGCGGTATCCGCGCAGGAACAGAACGCCGAGGTTTTCCTCTCCGTATTTGAGGGGGATCACCATCACGGATTGACCGTTGATCGGCTTGACGGTTTTTCGAATCATCAGGGTAACAGGCGAATGATAGATGTCGGCGATAGTCACAACCTTTCGTGTCCTGAGGGCTTTCAGGATTTCGGGATATTTTTCTATCTCTATCTCCTTGTTCCTGAGATGTTCGCCCTCAAACGATGCTGCTATTCTTCCCTTTATGAGATCTTTATCCACAAGGATGATCGAGCTTCTTGCAACATTAGTGAATACTCCGAGGCTGTTGGTTATAAGCGATATAACTTTATCCACCGGCATCCCTGATGTTATTGCGTTGCTTATAGCGTGCAACGTGGCGATGCTGTCCCTCTGCCGGATGATTCGGGGATAGAACCCTTTCGCAGCAAACCTCCCCTTCATTGCAACGGACAAGGCGGCGACCATTAAAAAGCAGGAAAACAGCGCCAAATCCAAGACACTGTGCCGTTTTGACGCGCCCGTATAAATAAAAAATATCGAATAAAAACTAGTTATCAATAATGGAAAGATCAGCGGTTTCAGTATTGATGAGATTATAACCTGAAGAAAAAAGAACAGATAAAAAATGTAATCCTTTTGCCCCGAAAAAATGAAGAAGGCCGAAAAAATCATAAAGTATGCAGCGGCAAAAAACGGAACTTTGATCGAGGGATTTGTGATCCTTTTTTCCACCTTAAAAAGCAAATAAACAAGCACGCACAACAAAAGAAATATCTGTGAGAAAAGCAGCCATCCGAAATTGATTATGCCCGAACGCTCGAAAAAAATGCCCGCGCATAAAACGACCGAAAGGGCGAGAGGAAATTCGACACCCCGCAATTTTTTTATTATGAATAATCCGGGCATATAAATTGCATACTCCCGAAATCGGTATGTTATAATAATAATCGGATTTAGTATAAAGTAAATATGGTAAAAAGCACCAACTCGATATCAACTGAATCGGAAGCAGTAAATTTCATCGTTGCGGAGGATGAGGCCGGCGGGAGGCTGGACCAGCTGCTCGCCTTACGTTTACCGCAGCACAGCCGGGTTTTCCTGCAAAATCTTATTTCATCCGGCAATATTTTGGTCAACGGTTCTCCCAAAAAAAGATCATATACCGCAAAGCCTGACGATGAAGTATCGGTCATTATCCCGCCGCCGGAACCATCCGGAATCGAGCCTGCAGATATTCCGCTGGATATAATATACGAAGATTCCGATATGATCATAATAAATAAGAAAGCGGGAATCGTTGTCCATCCGTCATACGGACACCGGAAGGACACCCTCGTCAACGCCCTGCTGAATTATAATCCAAACCTTTCCACGATTGGCGGGGTCTTCCGGCCCGGTATCGTCCACAGGCTGGATAGAGATACATCGGGCGTGATGATCATCGCCAAAAACGATCGCGCGCATCATATTTTATCCGCCCAGTTTAAAGACCGATCCGTGGAAAAAGATTATCTATGTTTCGTCAGGGGAACCCCCACCAAACCTCGCGATGAGATCATTACTTTAGTCGGCAGGGATCCGCACAACCGGAAAAGATTTGCGGTCCTCGGCGGCGGCGGAAAAGAGGCTGTCTCTGTCTATGAGGTTCTCAACGCGTTCAAGTTTATAACGCTCGTAAAGGTTCGGATCAAAACAGGCAGGACGCACCAGGTACGCCTGCATATGGCGTATATCGGCTGCCCCGTCGTCGGCGATAAAACTTACGGCAGGGCATGGAAGCCGGCAAAAGCCCCGGCGGAGCTCGCGGAGTTCCTGAAAAATCTCGACAGGGTGATGCTTCATTCCTCGCAGTTGTCACTAACCCACCCGTCCGGAGGTGAATGGAAAACGTTCTTTGCCCCCCAGCCGGATGAATTCACTCAACTGGAAAATATTCTGCGGAGAATTCCGTCTTTATGATTCCAGCGTTTGCTGTTTTACATCGGAATATATTTGTATTAATTGCAAAATGAATTTTGATGATAAAAAGGAAATTGATGCATGGTTACCGAGATTCAAATCAACACATCTTCAAGAGAGGAGATGATGGATATTACCCCCGATGTCCGCAGGGCTGTTGAGGAAAGCGGGGTTGAAGAGGGTATCGCCGTCATTTATAACCCCCATACAACTGCGGCTATTACCATCAACGAGGGCGCGGACCCCGCTGTCGTGGAGGATATTCTTTCGATTTTGAAAAAACAGTATCCGCATGACAAGGCTTACAGACATATAGAAGGCAATTCGGACGCGCATATAAAATCCGTGCTCATCGGGAGCGACAGGGTGATCCCGGTAAAAAATTCAACGCTCCTGATCGGAACATGGCAGAAAATATTCTTCTGCGAATTCGACGGCCCCAGGCAGAGAACAGTAACGATAGCTGTAATTCCCACCTGATTTAACCTTTCAACATTTACTGCATCTAATATATCGGAGTAGAACGGTATTGAGCGATGATCTGAGGTTGGTTGAGGAGTTCCGTAGAGGCGATTCGGACTCGCTTGAGATGCTCATTGAGGGACACTGGAAGAAAGTCTTCAATTTTTGCTGGAGACTGCTAGGAAACAGGGAAGACGCAGAGGAAGCCACGCAACGGACCTTCATCGCGGCATTCCGCAATATAAAAAAGTTCCGTGGCGACAGTTCATTCAAAACCTGGCTTTTCTCTATCGCCCTGAACGAATGCAGGATGAGCAGGCGCAAGAATCATCCTGAAGCAGCTCTCTCGGCATCGGCAAATGACATTGAAGACACGGAGAATCCTGAGGACGAATTCTACGACAAGGAACGTGCTGCGTTGCTCAGAAAAGCGCTTGGACGGCTTCCCCTGAGACAACGGGCGGTGATAACGCTTCGGATCAATGAAGAGTTGACATTCCGGGAGATAGCAGGTGCGCTTCAATGCTCCGTGAACTCCGCGAAGGTAAACTTCCAACACGGTATCAACCGTTTGAAGGAAATGATGGGAACCGGTTAAAATGAGAAAGAATAAGATCAAAAAACAATTGCCCCTTTTTATTACGGGAGATCTGTCCCCTGAATCGAAAGCGGAATTTAAAGAGGCGCTGAAGGGAGACAAAGTCTTCAAAGAAGAACTTGGAAGGGTCCAAAAATTAATTAAAAATATTGCCGAAATAAAGGCAGAGGACCCGCGTCCAGGCTTCGAAGCGAGACTCATGAAATCCGTCAAATCTTCCATCAAACCGATTCCAAACCCTTCCATCAAACGCTTCTGGACTATCGTCGCATTATCTGCAACCGCTGTCGCGGTGTGTCTTGTCGCAGCGCTGTTTCTTTTCAGAGGACAGGACAGAGTCGCTGAGGCGGAGGAATGGCTCTCTGCGAACATCGAAAGCATGGAAGCCATCAACGGATATGCGGACATCTCCGCTGAAATGCTTTCAAACGGCGAACTTACGAGTTTTGAAACAGAACTCGAGAGCTTGTTGCAGAAAGAATTCAAGGGAGTGGAATCAATCTTCAGCGAAACCGATACATACCTCGGTTGGAATACCGTGCTTGAAAGTTTATTGTATGAAATCTATTACGAAAACAATGAATGTCAAAATGGAGTGTTATAAAATGAAAACATTTGGAAGAATATTAATTCTCGCGGCTATAATCGGCCTCGTGGCTCTACCAGCGCTGTCTTTTGACAGAGAACAAAGTAGACCGGATAGGGAAAAGATGGAAAAAATCCGTCATAAGATGGAGTTCCTGCGCAACTGGAAGCTGATGGATGAGCTCAAACTCGATGAAGCGACTGCCTCGAAACTTTTCAGCACTATGAAGGGATTCGATGAACGGAATCGCAAGATCATGGATGAAGGATTCGATCTTGTAAAACAACTGGAAGGCATCGTGGAGAAAGGCAATGGCAACGAAAAGGAAATGCAGGCATTGATAACCGGGCTCCGCGCGAATATGGAAGCCGAGCACAATCTCAAATTGCAACGTATTGACGCCGTGGCAGGATTGCTCACGGTCGAACAGCAGGCGAAATATATACTCTTCGAGCTCAGCTTCAAAAGAGAAATGGTAGGCATCGCAGGAAGAGCAATGAACAGGGCGTCCCGCCCGATGCGCGGCGGCGCACCGGAAGAGGGACCGGGTCCCATGCCGGAACCTCCGGAAGAATAAAAACAAAGCTTTCCCCTTACCCTACTCAAAAAACAGCGGAGCCTCCCAGGCTCCGCTGTCACTTTTATCAATAATTAGAAAGCCTCAAGATTGAGACTTTTGAAAAACCTATATTCTGTCATTCCGGCCGAAGAGACGGAATCTTCGCCCTCATCAGTGATGGCACTCCCCCCTGCGCCCCCCTCATTGAGGGGGGTAGGGGGGAGCCAGGCACCGCATTCCTGCATCAAGTGCGGGGCAGGAAAGTCCGGCATGAAATCCGTAGGATTCTATAAATCCGTAGGATTCTATAAATCCGAAGGATTCTGTACAAGGTTAAAATGGCTGGTTTTTGAAGGGTCTCAGATTTGACCATTGTTAAAAGGCTGTCTCATTTGATAAAAGCGGTCCGCTTTTTTGGCATTGACCTAAATATGAATCGTTTCAGATGTCAGGATTAAAAGGGAGAAGAATGCAGTTTTGGATGCTTGTTGATGGTTTTTAAAGCGAAAAGGGAGCCCGCCGGTATTTAATACCCGTTTAGCGCGCGGATTTAGAACGGAATCATAGCCAGATGCCTGGTATTCGCGTTCCACAAGCGGCGCAGTTACCCTTCTTCGTGATGTTGTTCTCTACGATCTCGAATCCCCATCTTTTGATGACCGGTTTCGAGCATTTAGGGCAATATGTGCTCTCCGCTTCGTGCCCGGGGACATTGCCGATGTAAACGTAGTTCAATCCTTCCGACTTCACGGCTTTATGGATGTCTTCAAGCGTTTCGACCGGCGTGCGAGGCAGGTTTTTTATCTTATATGTCGGATAGAAGCGGGTGAAATGCATCGGGACGTCGGCACCCAGGTTGGCTTTTATCCACCGCCCCATTTTCCGGTTTTCCTCGATGGAGTCGTTCAACGTCGGAATTATAAGAACCACGATCTCGAACCATATCCCCTTCGATTTCAGGAGCGTCAGGGTATCGAGAACCGGTTTCAGCGTTCCGCCGCAGGTTTTTTTATAGAATCCGTCGGTGAAAGCCTTCAGGTCTATCTTTACGGCGGACAGCACCTCAACGAGTTCCTCCATCGGCTTTTTCTGGATGTAGCCGTTCGAGATCATCACGTTCTTCAAGCCCTTTTTATTGCCTTCGGAGGCGCAGTCGAACATATACTCGAAAAAGATGACCGGCTCTGTATAAGTGTATGCAATCGAGCGCGCGCCGTCTTTCAGCGCGGCGAGGGCGATATCCTTCGGCGTGTATTTGACGCTCGGTATCTGCTCCGGCCTGAACTGCGAAATCTCCCAGTTCTGGCAGAATTTACACTCGAAATTGCATCCGGCTGTAGCGATCGAAAACGCCGTTGTGCCGGGGAGAAAATGGAATAGCGGTTTTTTCTCGACAGGGTCGGTATGCGCGGAGCAGAGGCGCGAATAGACAAGCGTATAATAATCCCCCCTGATGTTTTCCCTCACGCCGCAATAGCCGCGTTCTTTGTCCGCCACCCGGCATTCCTTCGGACACAATGTGCAGCGGATTCTTCCTTCGTCCAGCTTTTCCCAATGCCTCGCTTTGACCGGTTCGAACTCTTCGCCCCCGGCGGCTATAGCTTCTATGGGCTTGAATACGGCGCAGGAAACCGCCGCAAAAGCGGCAAGGTTCAGAAATGATCGCCGGTCCATTCCGACTGCGTTTTCATCCTTTTTATTTTTCATATGCCGACCTCTATCCGCTCGATTTGAGATTCGTCGAAATTGCCTATGCCGTATTTTTCCGCAACGGGCAGGTAATGAGGAAACCTCCCATCATCCTTGAGTGTTTTCAGCTTCTTCTCTTTTCGCAATTCATCTATTATATCGAGTCCGGTGCGGTCGAGCGCGACCGGATCGCTCGAGACGAGCAGGCCGTTATATTCCACCGCCCACTGCGGTTTATATGCCGGCCCGCCGTTCGGCTGGACCTTGATTGCGTCCGCGATGATGAGCCGCTGCCTGTCTTTGATCATCGGATGACGGCTGAGGTCCGCGACGTAGGGTGAGCAGTTGTTGTCGTGATACTTGTTGGGATTATGAATCGCCCCGAACCAGTTCTTCATCCCAAGGGAAAGCCCGGCGATGTCATGGTCTTTCAGGACAGGCATATTTATCAGCGCATCGCAGGTATTCATTATGCCGCTGAAGATGGAGCCGACTTCGCCGGAAAAACTTATCGCGCGGGTGTAGCCTCCGCCGGAAAGCGAATCCGTGCCTATGCATTTGACCCCGCTCCCGCCCGAATTTATCTTGTAGCCGGCATCATCCAGTTCGCGCTCGGTTCTGTCCCAGATAATAATTCTTTCCTCTTTGACGCCAGCTTTTAAAAGTTCCTCGACAACGACAGCCGTAAGGAGAGGGGATGTCGAAAGCCGCCTGCCGCCGAGCGCGTTCACCTTGATTCCGATGGTCTCGTCCGTTTTAAACAGGCTGCGCCAGACGGCGGAAGAATCCTTGTCGTTGAACATCACGATAAGCGATTTGTTAAGCATCCGGCGGAGTTCCTCCTTGCCGGGCGCTGATGAAGCGCGTGCGATGATGACCTTCGACTTGCTTCGGGCTTGAAGTGTATTTTTCGATGTGAAGATTGCCGGAGCCGCAGAGGCGAGAGCCGCTGCTGCAAACCCCTTCGCTGTTTTGCCCAGGAATTCACGTCTGCTAAAAGGTTTCATAGACCGCCTCGTTATCACCAATATAAAGAAATCACCGCTGGATTTCAAATAAAGATTGTATGCGCCCTTCGCTTATGCTCTCTTCTGCGGTTTAAACCGAGGCAAGCTGAGATATTTGAAAAACCAGCTAATTAAACATTGTCATGCCGGACTTGCCTGCCCCGTACTTGATACGGAAATGCGGTGCCTGCTCCCCCCTACCCCCCTCACTGAGGGGGGCACAGGGGGGAGTACCATCACTGAGGAGGGCGAAGATTCCGGCTCTTCGGCCGGAATGACAGAATGTAGGTTTTTCAAAATTATCAGATTGAAATCTATTCCGGTTATACCGATTATCCCGCAGGAGAGCAATTATTGTTTCGTTCTATCGCGGAGTTTTACGAGTAAGGAGTGTAGGGCCCTGAGTGCTTGTCCGCGTCTATCGCTTTCCCCTTGACGAAGTCATGCCAGAAGGGGGATATGGAGCGGAGGCTCTCGATGATGCGCGGGATGTTTTTGATCGTGTAATCTATTTCTTCTTCGGTGTTATAGACGCTGAGCGAAAAGCGGATCGAGCCGTGCGCAGACGTGTAGGGGACTTTCATAGCGCGCAGGACGTGCGAGGGCTCGAGAGAACCGGATGAGCATGCCGAGCCGCTCGATGCGTAGATACCCGCCTCGTCCATTCGCAGAAGTATCGCCTCTCCTTCGACATATTCGAAGCTCAAGCTCGATGTGTTCGGGAGCCTGCTTTCGGAATTGCCGTTGATCAACACGTTCGGAACAGCCTTGATGATCTCCTGTTCGAGCTTGTCGCGGAGTTTTCTGACCTTCGTATTTTCGATCTCGATATTCTTCTTTGCCAGTTCCGCGGCGACTCCGAGGCTGACGATATACGGCACGTTCTCCGTTCCGCCTCTTCTTCCCTTTTCCTGGTGTCCGCCGTGAAGATACGGGCGGATGCGGGTTCCTCTGCGGACGTAGAGGATTCCTATTCCCTTCGGCGTGTGAAGCTTGTGTCCTGAAACGGAAAGCAGGTCAACCGGGGTCTTGGTGAGATTGACAGGTATCTTTCCCACTGCCTGGACTGCATCCACATGAAGCGGAACACCGGCGGCCTTCGTTATATGAGCGATATCGTCTATCGGGAAGATGACCCCCGTTTCGTTGTTCGCCCACATAATCGAAACTATGGCGGTCTCGCTCGTCAGCGAGTCTCTCAGTTCATCGAGGTCGAGCCTTCCCTTCCCGTCCACTCCGAGGAAGGATACTTTATACCCCCGCCGCTGGAGTTCACGCGCTGTTGCAAGTACCGCCGGGTGCTCGACTTTTGTAGTAATGATATGACGTTTAGATGGGTCCTGGGATGCATTAAGGACGCCGAAGAGGGCCATATTATCGCTTTCGGTGCCGCAGGAGGTGAAGACGATCTCGGCCGGATGGGCGCCGAGGAGACCGGCGATTTTTTCCCTCGCCGCTTCCACGTCTTTCGCGAGGCTTCCGCCGAACGAGTGCATACTGCTCGGATTTCCCCATTTTTCCGTGAAGTAAGGCATCATCGCCTCGACCACTTCATCAGCCACTTTTGTCGTGGCGTTATTGTCAAGATAAACTTCCATCAGTACAACGCCTCCTGGACGATTATATCGGGCGAGACAAATTCACGCAGTTTTTCCTGAACGAAATGTGTAAGCGTGATATCCGCTGCTTTGCACGAGGCGCAGGTCCCTTCGAGGGCGACATAGACGATGTTTCCTTCAATATCAATCAGCTCGATATCGCCGCCGTCCTTTTGGAGCGTCGGGCGGATTTGATTCACTATGATCTCCTCTATTTTTTGCATTTTCATGATGTTTGTCATCTTTTTCGGCGGGCGTGGTTTGCCGGACTCTTTTGCCTCTTCTTCCATATCCCCTCGGACACGGCGGATAATATCCTCGATCTCCATCACACAGCTGCCGCATCCGCCTCCGGCCTTCGTGAAATGCGTAACCTCTTCGACTGTCGTCAGCTGATGCTCCCTGATTACCCTTTCAATCTTTTTATCCGTAATGGCAAAGCAGTTGCAGACTATCTTCCCTTCATCTTCTTCGGAATCCGGAACCTTTTCGCCGCGGTATTTTGCGATGGCCGCTTCGAGCGCTTCCCTGCCCATCACGCTGCAGTGCATCTTCGCCTCCGGCAGGCCGCCGAGAAAATCCGCGATGTCTTTATCGGTTATCTTCTTCGCTTCGTCGAGGGTTTTGCCTATGATCATCTCGGTGAGGGCCGAAGACGACGCAATCGCGCTGCCGCAGCCGAACGTCGTGAATTTCGCATCCAATATCTTTTCGTTCTCATCGAGCTTAAGATATAAACGCAACGCATCCCCGCAGGCGAGCGAGCCGACCTCGGCAACAACCGTGGCGTCCTCTATCTCACCCACATTCTTAGGATTGCGGAAGTATTCAAGGACTTTTTCGGAATATTCCCACATATTTTATCCTTTTTTATTATTCCCTTCACAATTAATAATATGTAACGCATATCATTTTTTGTCAACAGACCGGGAAAACCGTGCGGATTATCTCCCATTCATTTTATACCTTAAAAACAGGGCGTAAATTCCAACCCCGGCGACGATTCCGGCAAGGTCCGCGATGAAATCCAGGACAGAAGCGAACCTGCCCGGGACGAAAGACTGATGCCATTCATCGCTTATCGCGAACAATGCCAGAATAATGATTGTTATAGTATATGTCTTTACGTTGATGGTTCCTTTTTGTATATTCCTTGCGAATCTGAGGGAAAGCCATGCGAAGACAGCATATTCCGCGAAATGAAGTAGATAATCCGGAATCGAGGAAACGGCTTTGATCTTCCACGATGGCAGGGAAGACAGGTAGAACACGAGCGCAGCATAGGCGAACGGCGGGAGATCGTATAAGAAAAATGCGGATATGGATTTGCGGTTCATCAGAACCAGTCGAAGCCTCAGCCATTTATCAGGTACATAATCCAGGCTGCCCCGATTGTGAATAGAACAAGGGAAAGAAACATAACAAGGACAAACCGGAGCCTTTCTTTAGGCGTTTCTTTTGAAATCAAGCCGATCACGATGGAGATCAAAGCCGCCGAGAACAGCAGTAAAAACAGATGGCTTTTCATTTTTCAGTCCTTCCTTCCCGCGGCGATGTCCATCGCGTCGAGGGCGATGAGAATGTTGAGCAGGCCGGCTGCGATGATGAAATAATTGGCATAGGGTTCCATTATGCTGGTTGGGTCGCCCGTTCCCAGCCCGAAGATGAGCGCTATGAAATACGGCAGCCCCGCCGACATACATCCGAGGACCGCAAGAACAGGAAGCCAACCGGGCATTTCGCCGAAAATATGCAGATAGTAGCTCATTGCCATGATGCCGAAGATGAACAGCAATAGAATTGACACGGCAAAAGTCAGCGAGCGTTTCTTTTTGTCGAGAAGGAAATTTCCCAACCAAACGAGGACCACAAGAGCGCCAAGCCAATCGGGTCTAACGCCAAGCCAATCAGGTCTTCTGACGAAACGATGCAGATGACCGTTCATTGCCAGGCCGGCGATGAACAGCAATAGAATTGACACGGCAAAAGCCAGCGCGCGTTTCTTTTTTCCGAGAAGCAGATGTCCCAAACCGGGAAAGATGATTGCCAGGAAGAAATGCAGATACGCCTTTTCAGTCAACGGCTTCTTTTCAGCCGAAGGCTGTTTTTTTGAATCAATATTTTTTTTCTTCATAAAAGGAATTCTATTTACTAACGCGAAAAAAAGCAAGACAGGCATCATTATTTCGATTTCTGATAACGATCTTCTGTGAAAAAAGGCTGCCCTTTTTTCCCTTTATTTTTTCGCGAGTTGGCTTATTATGAATGCAGATAGTACATATGATTGCGGAGGAATTCCGATGATGACGAACAATTCAACCCCCGGCTTTTTTTTCAATCTCGGCTTCACGGGTACGGAGATGACCGATGAACTCCGCGCGTTTTTACGGAAAAATACGCCGGGCGGCATTACTTTATTTAAAAGAAACATCGTCTCCCCGGAGCAGCTTGCAAGGCTTGTGGAAGGTATAAAGGAAACGCTTCCGGATAATCCTCCGCTGATTTGCGTGGACTTCGAGGGAGGCAGAGTGAACAGGCTGGATGATTTTTTGCCCGCTGTCCCCGCCGCAAGAAAAATCGGTCTCGCTGGAGATGATACGCTGCCGTTTCATTTCGGTTATATCTCCGGCCGGATTCTTTCTCTCCTGGGGATGGATATCAATTTCGCTCCCGTCGCGGATTTATATTCCGAAGACCCGTCCAACGGCATCGGCGGCAGGGCTTTCGATGCCGGGCCGGAAAAGGTGAAAAGCTGGACGAAGGAGTACCTTTCGGGGTTGTACGAGGGGGGCGTAATCGGCTGCCTGAAGCATTTTCCGGGCTTGTCCGGCTCGAAGGCGGATTCCCATAAATCGCTTCCCGTTGACGCACGGAACGGGGAGGAATTTCTTTCCGCCGATCTCGTCCCATACAAACAGCAGATCGAATGCCCGCATCTCGTGATGATCGCGCATTGCCGGTATCCGGCGCTCTTCAGGGATCCCGCCCCGTCATCGCTGAACCCTGAATGTTACGAGCTTCTCCGCCGCGGATGCGGCTTCAGCGGTTTGGCCGTAAGCGACGATATGCTGATGGGGGCGTTGGAATCCGAAGGCGGCCTCTTCGAGCGCGCCCGCAAGGCGCTGTTCGCCGGGGCGGATTCGGCGCTGATCTGCGATAAAATGGAAGAAGCGTCCGATGCTGTGGATAAATTCAAAAGATACTGCGAGGAAAACCCGCAGACCCAGGACAGGCTGGACGAAGCGGCGGGGCGCCTTTCGGAATTGAGAATCAGGGCTCCCCTCGCGGCGCCGAGAAGGTTCGACATCGAGGAGTTCGAAGACCTCGCCTTCGAGATGGAGGATATTTTCGAACAGGCGGGTGAGGATTGATCCCGATGAACCGGCTGGCTGCGCTTATCGTGAAAGATCGGCTGCTCTCCGTCGGGCTGATGGCTGGGACATCACTCGACGGCATAGACGCGGCGCTCGTCTCGCTTGAAGGCTCAGGACCCAATACGAAAATTTCCATAATCGAATTCATCACCCTTCCATATGCAGGCGATCTCAAAAAATTCATTCTGAAAAATTCAAACTCGGAGACTGCTCGTATAGATGAACTCGCGCGGCTCAACTTCCTTCTCGGCGAAGCTTTCGCGGAGGCGGCGCTCGAAGTGATACGAAAGGCTGAAAAAAAGCCGGAGGAAATAGACTTGATTGGCTCGCACGGCCAGACCGTTCATCACCTTCCGAAGCGGGAGCGGTTCTTCGGCCGCGATATCGGCGCGACCCTCCAGATCGGTGAACCATCCGTGATTGCCAGGCGCACCGGCATCATAACCGTCGGTGATTTCCGCCCGGCCGATATCGCCGAAGGCGGTGAAGGGGCGCCGCTCATACCTTTGGTGGACAGGATTCTTTTCACAGACGACAGGCTATGCAGTATAGCCCTGAATATCGGCGGAATCGCAAACGTAACGTTCATCCCGCCCAGAGGCTCCGATCTTGAAACGATTGCCTTCGACACCGGCCCCGGCAATATGATCATAGATAACCTTATGCGCCGCTTTACGGACGACGAACGACATCACGATGAAGGCGGAGAAACGGCCCTTTCGGGAACCGTGGACCCGGCGCTGCTCGAACGGATGCTCGCGCATCCCTTTCTGCTGGAAGAACCGCCGAAGAGCACCGGCAGGGAGGAGTTCGGAGGCGAGTACACCGACTGGCTCATGCGGGCTGGCGAGAAACTCGCTTTCAAGGATTTAATCGCAACCGCAGCCGCGTTCACGGTGGAGACGATAGCGAGGGCGATCGAACTGCATCTCGATCCCCTGCATCCGGCCGACCGGCTGATAGTCAGCGGGGGCGGAGTGAAAAACCACGCCATAATGAAGGGCCTTACGGAAAGGCTGCCGCATCTCGAGGTCCTGCCCTCGGACAGGCTCGGCATCCCGGCGGATGCGAAGGAAGCGATAGGCTTCGCCATCCTCGCGAACGAAACCATCCGTGGAAATCCCGGCAACCTCCCCTCCGCCACTGGAGCCTCCAAACCCACCGTCCTCGGCAAAATCTGCCAATAAGGAATGCCATACCTGGGGATGCTTCGAAGGGTATGCGACTGGGCATCTTCAATAATACGAGTGTCATGCCCAGGGAAGCTTCGCAGGGCGGCAGCGGGGAATCTTCAGTAAGACGACTGTCATGCTCGGAGCTGCTTCGAAGGGCTACCGCCGGGCATCTTCGTTTGAGGTCTTTCAGGCCGATTCAAACCTTCGTCTCGGCGGGAGCAAGTGTCCCTTTAGGGCACTTGCTCCAGAAAAATACACTAATACGAAGATTCCCCGTAGTCTCCCCTTCGAAGTAACACAGGGAATGACAAACATTTTTTATCGCGGGTCGTGGCCCGCTCCCACAAAAAAAATGCCGTCATGCCCAGGGAGGCTTCGCAGTGAAGCAGCAAATAAAAAAGACTGCCATGCCCGGGGATACTTCGTAAGGGATGCTACCGGGCATCTTCATTATAGGTCATCCCATTCTTCCGACAAATCGCTCAAATATTTATTTGCATTATCAATCAATACTTCCTTCCATTCACGCTTCCACTTTTTAAGTTGCTTCTCTCTGGCTATCGCCTGTTTTGGATTCTCGAATATTTCATAATAAACGAGCCTGTTCAGAAAATATTTTTTCGTGAAAGATGTTTCATCAATTCCGCGTTTGTGTTCATATATTCTCTTGGGCAGATTGCTCGTAATCCCTATATACAAAACACTCTTATTTACATTCGTCATAATGTATATGAAATACTTCTTCTTATTCATAGTTGAAATAAGTAATATTATATCCTATTGATATATTATAATATACTATAATGAAGATTCCCCGTAGTCTTCCCTTCGAAGTATCCCAGAGAATGTCTATGTCCATGGAAGTCAAGTTAAAAATACCTGTTCTTATCATGTTTTTACACATGACTTCGTCCTCCTCGTCGTTAACACTTCCTCGCCTTTCCCGCTCCGCCGTTCGT
>Ga0315293_10000090_pt1 | contig 71432 bp, 69 predicted proteins | sample YL17G13_20_MG_FD_203071 | JGI IMG/M metagenome (GOLD analysis project Ga0315293, IMG submission 203071) | Sediment microbial communities from Yellowstone Lake, YNP, Wyoming, USA - YL17G13_20 | ecosystem: Environmental > Aquatic > Freshwater > Lake > Sediment | place: USA: Wyoming | collected...
TCCTCGAGGCCGGGAGGTTCCTCGCCCTTTTCCGGGATCGCCACGCCTACCTCCTCCGGAGTGGCCCCGACCATGTCTGCGACCGAGACGGCGCGGGTCGGATGATTGGCAAGATATTCCTCAATATCTTTCTGCTCCTTGCCGGAGAAATAAGCATTTACCGATAGAACTATCCGCCGGTTGTGCGAATCGAATTCGATTACCCTTAACGGCAGCTCATCGCCTTCGGAAAAGGCATCGGCTGGCTTGGTAATATCGGGCTTATTGAGATGATATGTAGGCACAAATCCCTCGATATCGCCCGGAAGATTCACGATGACGCCGCGGTCCAGGAGGCGAGCGATCGTGCCCATGGTCTCGGTATTAACCGCATATTGCAGAAGCAGATCAGGCCAGGGATCGTTTTTCACCTGCTTATGGCCGAGCGAGATGCGGCGATTTTCCTTATCAATTCCGAGAACTACAACATCGACTAAGTCACCGCGCTTCATCACCTCGGACGGGTGTTGAATGCGCTTGGTCCAGGACATATCGGATATGTGCACCAGGCCATCGATGCCATCCTCTATCTCAACAAAAGCGCCGAAAGTGGTCAGGTTCCTCACCTTGCCTTTAACCCTGGTACCGATCGGATACTTGAAATCAAGCGTCAACCACGGATCGGGCTCCAATTGCTTAAGGCCGAGCGATATCTTTTCGTTTTCCTTATCGACCGAGAGGACAATGGCCTCGATTTCCATGTTGGGACTTAAGATCTTAGAGGGATGTTTTATATGCTGGGTCCATGACATCTCAGATATGTGAATTAATCCCTCGATCCCTTTCTCGAGCTCCACGAAGGCGCCGTAATCCGTGATCGATACCACTCTGCCCTTCATCTTGGTGCCGATCGGGTAGCGCTCCTCGACGTTTTCCCACGGGTAAGGTGTCAGCTGTTTCAAACCCAGGGATATGCGATTGTTGTTTTTATCGAAATCGAGTATCTTTACTTTGATCTCCTGCCCGAGGTGCACCAACTCCGAGGGATGGTTGACGCGACCCCATGACATGTCGGTGATATGAAGCAGGCCATCGACTCCGCCGAGATCGATGAACACGCCGAAATCCGTAATATTCTTGACGATTCCGGCTTTCACCTGGCCAGGTTGAATCTCCTTAAGAAGAGTATCGCGCATCTTCTCGCGCTCCTCCTCGAGGACCACACGCCTGGAAACGACGATATTGCGGCGGCTCTTGTTCAGCTTGATTATCTTGAGATCCATCATCTGATTGACGAGCGCGTCGAAATCGGGCACCTGGCGCAGAGCGATTTGCGAACCGGGCAAAAAGGCCTCGACACTGAACAAGTCGACTACCATGCCGCCCTTGATGCGGCGGACAATCCGGCCTTGAACCGTCTGGCCGGAGTCATGACATTCCTTGATTTTATCCCAGACCCGCATAAAATCGGCCTTTTGCTTGGATAAAACAAGCTGGCCGTCGCTATCCTCGATAGCATCGAGATAGACCTGAATTTTGTCTCCGACCTTGATATTGATCGGCTCGGGGAACTCCACAATCGGGATAATTCCTTCCGACTTGAATCCAACGTCGACTATCACATCATCGCGGGTAACACCAAGGACCGTTCCGTTTATGACCTCGCCCTCCCTTATATCCTGCAGGGTGCCTTCGTACATCGACATCATATTTTGGAATTCGTCTGGCGAGTATTCCTGGTCCTCGATCTCCTCGGACGTGATAAGGGGCTCGAGATCGGTCCTGCGCGTCTTCTGCCGCGCCGCCTTGGTGCGGGTTTTCTTCATTTCAATTTCAGCGCTGGCGACGCCACCGTGCCCGCCTTTGCCGGAAGCCGTCTTACGCGATTCAGTTTTGGCCTTAGCGGTCTTGCTCTTAGAACCACCTCCCACGTTTGGTTTTTTGTTTGGATCTTTCTTTCCCTCGGATTTCCTTGCTGACATTCCTTTATGTCCTCCTTAATATTAATAATCCCCCATAAGGGGCCTCCCGCATGAATTGCATCGGGAGGATTCTTGTAAATATAAATGATTCTTTTTCTTATGCAAATGGTTTTTCGTGGGGTTTGAGGTCGTTTAAGGCTTTAAGTCCTCCGCGTGACCCAGGGCCTTTCCTAATGCCTTTATGCGCGTCATGACCTCTTCTGCAATCCGGCGATACCCATCTTTGGTATCGGGAATGGAACCTATCCAGGCAGCATCGATGGGAGAGCCGTATTTTATTAATAGCCTGCGGCCCGTAAACGGCAGTCTCAGGAAGCCCTTGGAATTCTGAATATAAGCCGGCACGATTGGAACGACCGCCCGTCTGGCTAATAATCCTATGCCAGGCTTGCCCTTGCCAAGTTCGCCTGTCTTGCTCCGTGTTCCCTCAGGGAATAATATGAGAACATTACCGTTCTTGAGAGCTTTCTCGGCCGCTTCTATTGCCCGCTGGTCGAGGACACTCCTGTCAACCGGAATGGAGTTGAGATTGCCAATCAAGTTACGCAAGAAGAAATTTTCAAAAAGCTCCTTTTTCGCCAAGAAATACGATTCTCTCTTAATGCCTCCTCCGATAAATGGCGGGTCACCCCCCGCAATATGGTTCGAGGCAATTATAACACCGCCCTTTTGGGGGACGTTATCCAACCCGAATGTTTTCATTCTGCAGTAGACCTTTAGAAATATGAACAGGGCGGTATGACAGATTCGATAAAATATCCTCACGCTATTCCAAGCCTCTCGGATACAAGTTCCAGGGCCCTTTCGACCTGTTCGTTAATGGACATGCCCGAGGTATCGAGGACAACGGCCTCAGGATCCCTTTTCAGAGGGGAGTTCTCCCTTTCGCTGTCGAACAGGTCCCTCGATGACAACGAGGCCATCTGTTCTTCGATCGTTGTCTTGAGGCCGAGGCTGTCAAGCTGGCGGCATCTCCTGACCGCCCGCGTTTCGAGATCGGCAACCAGGTAAACTTTGAGGTCGGCGTCAGGAAAAACAACTGTGGCCATGTCGCGCCCCTCGGCCACGACATCTCCTCTGCGCGCAAACTCTTTCTGGAGAGCGACCATTTTTTCCCTGACGATTTTATAAGATGACACCGGCGACACGGCGGAGTCAACCGCCGGAGTGCGAATTTCGTTGGTGATATCGCGGCCGTCCAGGATCACCCTGTTGCCGTCTTCGGTCGGGATGAAATCTATCTTGATTTCGCCGGCCAGGCGACCGATGGCAGCTTCATCCCGGATTTCGACTCCTCTTTGTAACGCGGCCAGCGTCACGCATCTGTACATTGCCCCGGTATCCAGATATATAAACCCCAGGCGCGAGGCCAATAGCTTGGCTGTCGTGCTCTTGCCCGAGGCGGCCGGCCCATCAATGGCAATTACCCTATGTTTCTTCATAATCCAACCGACCCTCTCAAGCCCTTGATCTCCTCCTCGGTGAGGTGGCGATATTTGCCCTCCCGCAAGTCCCCCAGCCCAAGATTCCCGAATCTGGTCCTCTTCAGCGTGATAACCTTATTACCCACGGCCTGCAACATCAATCGAACTTGCCGCTTACGTCCCTCATGAATCGCGATATTCAGGCGGCTGAAATTTTTCGTGCGGCCCAATATCTCAATCTTAGCCGGGGCGGTCCTGCCGATATCGAGATCGATCCCGTTTTCGAGGCTTTTGATTGCCTCGTCGCTTATCTCCCCCTGGCACTTTACCTGGTAAGTTTTTTGAATTTCGTACCTCGGATGAGTCAGCCGGAAAGCCAGCTCACCATCGTTGGTCAAAAGAAGAAGCCCGGATGAATTGTAGTCGAGCCGCCCCACCGGCCGCACTATGTCGCGATGCTCACCGACGAGATCGAGCACCGTGCGCCGGCCGAAATTATCAACACAGGTTACCAGGTGCGAAACCGGCTTGTGAAGAAGTATATAAATGAACTCCTTGATAATTTTCACAGGTTTGCCATCGACAGCTACCCGGTCCCTGGCCTCATCGACCTGCGTACCGAGCTCGGTGACCGTCTTCCCATTAATGGAAACGCGCCGCGCTTCGATCATTATATCTGCGTTGCGACGGGAGGCCACTCCGGCCTTGGCGAGGTATTTATTCAGCCTCATCTGATTCTTCGGGGGGCGGATTCTCCGGAGGACGGACAAGGGAGATGGTTTTGGGCTGTTCACTGTCGCCGATATCGATGTCGGGTTTGGGAAGGAGGGAGATATCGGAGATGCCGAAAAACTCCAGGAATTCTCCCGTGGTCTTGTAAAGCAAAGGCCTTCCGGGAGCATCGGACTTGCCCGATATGGCAACAAGGCCCCTTTCGAGCAGGGTTCTGATAACGCCGTCGGAATCAATGCCCCTGATACGCTCGATATCGGATTTTACCGCCGGCTGCCTGTAAGCGATTATTGACAAAACCTCGAGGGCTGCCCTGGAGAGCCTGGAGGGGCGCGGTATATCGGCCAGACGGCTTATATACTTGTCGAATTCGGGGATCGTATAGAAACGGTAGGAATCATTATACCGTTCTATGCGGAATGACCGGCCGGTTTCGGCGTAATGAATATTGAGTTTATCAATGATGGTCGGGATAAGAAGCTTGTCTCGTCCCACCAGCCTGGCCAATTGGGAGACGCCGAGCGGCATCGGTGAGGCAAATAATAATGCCTCGACCGCGGCCGAGATATCATCTCGGATATAATCTTGTATTCGTTCCTGGGTTGATTCTGCCTGTATATGCCCGTTGATAATTTCTCCGTGATCCAATTACAACCTCTATTTCAATAAGGACATTTTACCGCCGAGCTTCCTGGCTCCAAAATCGATGGTATAAAATAATATCCCGCTGGCGATCCCGTTCGGCGCATTCCAGGCGATATTATTCCACCCGGCTCTGGCGGGAAACTCCTCCCCACAAAGCTGCCTGCCTCCAATATCGAAAATACTCAAAAGGCACTTCCCGTCATACGGAGCCTGGTACGAGATCGAAACAGAATTATTGAACGGATTTGGATATGCCGCTTGCAGCGCAAAATCGCCGGACTGGTCCTCGGCGTAAATAGATGTGGTGGCCGTGTCGAGCTGGGCCTGATACATATAAGAAGTTTGATGGGTGCGAGGAGTTCCTTCATAAATCCAGACCGGCATCATGATGACCTTATCGGCGGCGGAAAAGTCACTGATCACAAATCTCGACGGCACTCCGGTATCGACCTCGTAAATGCTGAATGCCACTTCATTCTGCGGATTTTCGATGGCGATACAGACCCTGTGACGGTCTTCGGTCATATTTAAGTATTCGATCACCAGGGTTCCCTTCGCTATGCCGCTTCTGCGAAACGTGATGTAAGACGAAGCCACATTTTCCAAAGGCACAGGTTCGCCTATCCAATCGACAGGATATGTGGAATGCGTCCGGGCCTCGGTCACCGTGGCGGGGAAGTCCTCTCCCTCGCTGTAAAATCCGGGACGGTAATTGATCCCGGTAAAATAATTCCAGACAATGTGCCGGCAGTAGGCAAAATTGGGATCGATTTCGCGATCAAGGAATGCATAGCGGAGTGCATCCATCGAGAAATCGAAATCGGCGAAATGCTCCCAGCATTCCTTGATGAAAGAGGAACCGAAATTCTGGTCCAAATATTGTGGAAAAAGCCAGGCGCCATAAATGAAGTGACCAGCCGTCCTGTAGAGTGAGCGATTGGAATTGGCCAGGTAAAAACGAATGTCATAATAAACGTCATTGACATCGTCAAATACCTTCTCCTCGGCCCATTTGGCGCACGATTCGAACCACCAGGCCGTTTGATCAGAGGAAAACGCTCGGTAAGTAAATTCTATGGCATGGAATAATTCATGCGCCGACAAAACCCTGAGAAGCGGCAAGGGATCGATAGGGTAACGGAAAGTGCGAAGATCATGGCCGAGTTGAATATATGACGTGTAAGCCGGCCGGCCCGGATATTGCTCGGTCGGATTCTCAGGTGTGGTCAAGCCGGTATATTCCGTTAGATAAATATCATACTTCGAGTCGCCCCCCAAATCATCGTCGTACGGGGGTGGGTCAAATCCCAGCCCTGTCACAAGCGAATCATAAGCCAGTGACAAATAGTCGGCGGTGCGGTTGACGTAGTCCGGAATTCCATCAAACGGATCGACATCTTCGTCAGGTCTGAAAACGGCCCTATCCCCGGTGATATCGTAATGAATTCGGAAATGCTCGTCGGGAGTAGCCCAGTCGAACTGCATAACTGGCCGGCCAAGGATCATGGGGGGGCTTTCATTGCCGCACCAACTCTCGATTAGCTCGGCGGTCTCACACCCAAAGCCCGGTATGGCCAGCGTGGTCACCATCGCTAATGAGAGGATCAATGTTTTCATGCGCTCTCCAGGAGAAGCTGATTTTCAAATTCTCCCTTGAACAGTCTAATGGGAGAAAAGCGTGCTGCTTGCTCTAATTTTAGAGTCCCCTGCTTTACTAACTCCAAAATCGCAATAAAAGTCACCACCATCACAATTTTTCTTGGATCATCTTCAAATAATGTATCGAATTCAATCGAGCGCTTATTCTCGAAAAGGGCCAGGATATGGTCCTTGCGCATTTCCACCGTGATTTCCTGCGGCCTGACCTCGTAGAAAGTTTCCCGCGGCATCTTCCGAAGCAGATCGCCAAAAGCGATCATCAGTGTGGCCATGCTCACCCGCACCATTTCCGGCTCTGGGGTCGGAAGGTCATCAAGGGTAGCGTCGCCTCGGGGATAGCGCATTGCCTGCGCCTCCGCCATTTGCTCGAGCATGCCGGAAGCCTGTTTTATTTTTCTATATTCCAATAGGGCGTTAACAAGTTCTGTCCTTGGATCTTCAATCTCCTCATCCTCGGGCCGCGGGAGCAGCATCTGCGCTTTTATCCTGATCAGCATCGATGCCATGTAAAGAAACTCGCCGGCCACCTCGAGATTGAGCTCCCGGCAGGCCTCCAGGTATCCGAGATACTGCCTGGTAATATTCGCTATGGGGATGTCATAGATATCGATTTCTTCCTTCCTGATTAGATAAAGGAGTAAATCGAGCGGGCCATCGAACGCCTCCAGCTCGAATAGAAGCTGGCCTATGCGATGTTCTGAGCCTTCAGACATCTTCCCTCGTTAGATGCATTGCCTGGCGGACTTCATCCAAGGTGGCGCCGGCCACCTGCCGGGCCTCATCCGCCCCTTTCTTCAGTATATTTATAACATACTTTTTATTATTTACAAGCTCTTTTCTCTTCTCCCGGAGTGGCCGGAGAGCGGCATTCAGGTGGGAGGCCAATTGCATTTTGCAGTCGACACAACCCAGGGCGCCAGAAGAGCAACCGATCTTGATCTCCTCGCTATCTGGGTTGTACACCTGATGCAGGCCATAGACCGGGCAAATTTCCGGGCGGCCAGGGTCCCCTTTGTATATTTTCTTGGGGTCGGTGATCATTTTTTTGATCTTCTTGGTTGTTTCATCCTCGGAATCGGCTAGCCTGATATCGTTGCCATACGACTTGCTCATCTTACGCCCATCGATACCCGGTATAGCCGGGAATTGGGTAAGTAACGCCTCTGGTTGGGGAAAGACATTGCTATATAGTGAGTTGAATCGTCGGGCGATTTCCCGAGTCAACTCGATATGCGGAACCTGATCCTTTCCGACCGGTACGGTATCCGCTTTGTAAAGCAGGATATCAGCCGCCTGAAGCAACGGGTAACCCAAAAAACCATAACTATCTAAACCAAGAGCCTCAACCTTTTCTTTATATGCCGGCACCCTTTCCAGCCAGGGAATCGGAACAATCATGGATAGAAGCAGATGCAATTCGGCATGCTCCTTGACATCCGATTGAACGAATATGGAGCACTTATCAGGATCGAGCCCGGCAGCCAGATAATCGACCGCCGTTTGAAAAATCCGCTCCTGCATGGGGGCTGTATCGTTGAAATCCGATGTCAGCGCGTGCCAATCCACGATGCAAAGAAACATGCGATACTTATCCTGTAGCGATACCCAGTTCTTTAAGGCCCCCTCATAATTACCCAGATGTAACTGGCCGGTCGGCTGCATGCCGGATAGTATGACAGGTTTTAAAGTCAACAGACCTCCATTAGGAATAAAGTGATAAAAGCACCCAAAGGCCCTATTGAATCTCGAAATTTCCGCATGACGGGGCAGGAGAGCGAAGTCGTGTAGCTGCCTCTTCCCTTCTCGTCAATCCATGAAAAGGTATTGACGCCAACGGTGGTCGCTGACGCCTACGAATTGCTGGATGAATGTGATGTGGTTGGGCCTCCTCGGCCGTCGAACAAGGAGCAGCCCCGCATGTTCGGGGGTTTGGTGCCCCTTTCGGTTATTGCACTCGAGGCAGGCGCAGACCAGGTTTTCCCAGGTATCCTTTCCACCATAGATTCTTGGTATGATATGGTCTACAGTCATCTGGGCCTTCTTCTTGCCGCAGTATTGGCACCGGCTGCCATCGCGTTTGATGATATTTTTGCGAGTCAACATGATCCTCTTGGCCGGCACCTTGACATAGAAATCAAGCCTTATGACCGATGGCACCGGGATCTGGGTAGATTGCGAGCGCAGCACATACCCATCGGCTGTCTCGATTATCTCGGCCTTGCCCAAGTATAACATCACCACGGCACGCCTGACACTGCAAACGGAAACAGGCTCGAAATTTTGATTTAAGACAAGCACTTGCCTGTAGAGCATACTCATTCTTATGCGAAAATTAGCACGGCCAAGTCAAATGTCAACCAAATTCTACATAACTGATTTGTTATCAAGACAATAACATATTGGTTTTACTTGACTTTTCTGGCTGTGAATTTATTTTATCCGCCATGAAAACTCTAGGGGATGCAATATTAATCTTAATCATCGGCGCCTTGATTGGAGCGGCTGTTAACACCATCAGAAATTCCACTCCGGCCAAGGGACTGGCCTGGGATACTCCCTGGCCGGATAACCGCCAAAAACGCGAACTCGAACTTCCACCCTCCTACCAGCCCGGTGATTCCCTGCTGTCGCTCGAGGATGCCTACAGCTTTTACCTTCGCGGTAACGCGATATTCATCGATGCGCGTGAGTCAAATGAATACGAAGAGGGGCATATCAAGGGGGCCATCAATTTGCCTTTTGAGCAATGGGATACTTATTGGGAGGCGGTTCGGCCGACGCTTGATCCGAAGAAAGAGATAGTGGCATACTGCGGTGGCCTCGACTGCGAGCTCTCCCTATTTATGGCTCGAGAGTTGAAGCAATTGGGTTTCGAACATTCCTTTATCTTCTTTGGCGGGTGGCAGAAGTGGAACGACGCCAGCCTGCCTATCGAAAAATCAGAGGGGAGCCATGGGATTTCTCAGTGACAGGCGGCTGCTCTTTATTTCGCGTTTGGCGCTTGGAATTATATTCATCTATGCCAGCTATGACAAAGCGCTGAATCCGTTGGCCTTTGCCCAGATTATTCATAATTATCGTATCACGCCACCATCGCTTATTAATATCTCTGCTATTACTCTTCCATGGATTGAGCTCCTGGCTGGAATGCTGATTATTATCGGCTTTAGAGTCAAGGGTGCGAATCTAATTCTGGGAGGGTTGCTGGTATTTTATATAATCTTGCTCTCTGTCACCGCTGCCAGAGGCATCAATATAAATTGCGGCTGCTTCTCGACTTCGGCCAGCGTGAGATCAAATTTAGTCGCCGTTATCATTCGCGACGTGGTGTTTCTGCCTTTTGCACTACATATCTTATTGTTTTACCGGCCTGCCAGACGCCGGCGGGCCATAAGCTGACAGGCAGCATCATTTCATCAAGAGGGCAAAATCAACACATATTTGTCGGGTCGGCTATTATTTGGACCCTGACCGTCTCACCTTCGGATATGTGATTTATATCCTGCGGAACGACTATAAATCCGTTGGCCAGTGCAAACGGCATAACCGATGGCGTCGTGCGGCTACCGGTCGGCAATGCCAGGAAACCATCGTCCGTAATTCTTACCTCGGCTCGAATAAAGTGAGTCATACCCCCACCACCTCTGATATCCTTCTCGAGACGGGCGTAAACTTCGGTCCGGCGAACCTCCCGTTTGCCCTGCATCTTGCATATTGCCGGCCTGACGAACTCCTCCAGAATAACCATCGAGGACAAATAATTCCCCGGCAATCCGAATACCGGGATACCATTGAATGTACCGAAGATTAAAGGCTTTCCTGGCCGGATTGCGACTTTCCAAAATTTCAAATCCATCCCGGCTCGCTGAAGAATTCCCTTTATCAGATCAAAATCGTCCATCGATGACCCGGCGCAGGTGATAAACAAGTCGCTTTCCCTGGCCTTTTCGATGTTCGCTTTCACTTCGTCGGAATCGGCCCCAATCACGCCCAGGTTGATCGGCTCGGCCCCATACTCGTCGAGTTGGGATTGCAGGATAAAGGTATTTCCGGCTCTGACTTTGCCATTTTGCAGCGGCTGACCCGGCGCTATGAGGTCATTTCCGGAGGCGAAAAAAGAGACCCGAGGTTTTCTGTGACAAAGCACCTCCTGTTTACCAAGGGCGGCAAGAACGCCGATATCGGCGGCGGTCAAAATCTTGCCCTTAATGAGAACTATCGTCCCGGAGGCAATATCACCGCCTTTCGCGAAAATATTCTCGCCGGGTCTTTCGCTCTTGTATATTTTCACTCGCTGGGTCGAATCGCGCACTGCGAATTCCGAGGACACAATCGTATCGGTGCCGCCAGGGAGCGCGGCGCCAGTAGCGATCTTTGCAGCATGCCCCGATTGCACTCTTTCCGGCCACGGACAGCCTACCTTTACTTCCCCGTCAAGCTTGAGCGACACGGGGGCATTTTGCAGGGCCCGGGCGATATCGCTGCTGATAACTGCAATACCATCGATCATGGCCATGTCAAAGGGCGGCATATCGTCGACAGAAATCAAATCTTCTGCCAGGACCATGGTTCTTGCACCGATTATGGGAATTGATACGGTGTCCAATACAGGCGTGTTTTCAAGGACTATTTGAAGAGCCTTATCGACTGAGATCATGAAACCTTCCCCTCCGCTCGAAGGCATTCTGATTTAATAACTTACCAGGAAAAAAGCCCTGGGTGTGAGCATTTTAAGTGGGGCAAAATCAACTGATCACGGATCCCCTCGCCGCAAAAATCTTAAGAGAAAGCATGAACTTTGTCAAGATAAATGATAGCAAAAAGGGCCCGTATAAACAAGTATGGGAAAAGGTAGCTGGAAAAAACTAGTGCTGCCCGGCCGTCGAAAATGGGAATTGGGCAATATATAAGGCCGGACGCGCTCGGGCGACCGGCCTTAAATACATTTCCCTAAACTTTAGCTGCCGAGAATGCCGGCGTAGTCTCTCGGGGAAGACAGGATTGTCACTGCTTTTTTAATATATGGGTCATTCTCGAGCACCACGTGTCGGTAAACCTCTGATTCGCCGTATAAACGGGTGAGAATATCGCGCTTGATGGAGCGTTTGATATAATCGAGGCTCTCGGCGAATTCGGAATCCTTGTGAGCGGCCACCACGCCTCTCATCTTCTCGATTTCCGCAAATACGGCCTGGTCCTTCTCATTTTCCCTGGCGATCTTGTCCAGTTCCTCAAGCTTGTTTTCGACCTCGTTCTTATAGGTAAACTTCCGCTCTTTAAGGAAATCCCTGAACTCCGTGACCATTTCATCGGTGACCTGAAAATCGGGTTTGATCTCCGGGTGTGCGGTAGTATAGCGCATGGCAAAATCAAAAAACATGGATAGGCGCTCAAGGTTCAATTCCAGAGCAGTCATTTTCTCAGGTTCGACAATTATATCCGGCGTGATTCCGCCACCGCCATAAACGATCCGGCCGCCCTTGGTGTGGAATACTTCCAGGTTGGTTGAATCAACGGCTTCTGCGGTGGTATCGGAATCGGCCTCTGTCAGATCCTCAGGGTGCCGAGTGGAGCGAATGTCCTTCTGTATGCATCTCCCGGATGGCACATACCATTTGGCGGTGGTGAGTTTAAGAGCCGCTCCCTCGGGAAGGGTATAGACCTGCTGGACCAAACCCTTGCCGAATGTCGTATTGCCGAGAATCACGCCCCTGTCCGAATCCTGAATGGCGCCGGCGACAATCTCTGACGCCGATGCCGACATTTCATTGACCAGGACCACCAGCGGTACCTCGGGAAGAATAGGATCTCGTGTGGCGTAATGGGTGTTATTCTGGTCGGCAGTGCGCCCCTTGGTGTAGACGACATCAGAGCCTCTTGGCAGAAAATAATTGGATACCGCTACCGCCTGGCTCAGAAGGCCGCCACCGTTGGATCTGAGGTCAAAAATCAGTCCATCCAGTTTCTCATTGGCCATATTCTTCATGGCAACATCAAGTTCGGCATCGGCATCCTCGCCAAACCGGGAGAGCCTGATATATCCGATTCGCCTGCCTTTATCATCTATTACTCCAGCGAATGGCACGGTTTTTATGGTAATGACTGCCCGCTCAATCGTATATTCGAGCGGCTCGGCGGCCCCTTCCCGCTGTATGGTCAAACTAACCTTGGTTCCGGCCTCACCCCGCATGAGCTTGGAAGCTTCCTGGGTGGTCATCCCGTTGGTAGATTGCCCGTCGATTTTAGTGATTCGGTCGCCGGATCGGAGGCCCATTCTATAGGCTGGAGTGCCTTCCATCGGCGACATAACGGTAACCCAATTGTCCTTCAGGAAGATGGTCATCCCAAGGCCGGAGTATTTGCCCGAGGTCATTTCCATCAGGTTGTCATAGTCGGTTTTTTCGAGGAATTCCGAGAAGGGGTCGAGGGTACCAAGCATCCCCCTGATGCCGGAATAGACAAGTTTCTGAACATCGATATCGTCAACGTACCGGGCATTGATCTTAAAAGCGATATCCGACGAGAGCTTTACCAGCGAATAGATGGAATCGCTGGGGCGCTGGGCGAGAGCGAAGGTGAACAAGATGATAATCGCAAATGCCGCGGTCACCGTCGTCCCAATCCTGTATTTGAATTTCACAAGGCCTCCAATGGTTTACCTATATAACTAATTATCGACAGATGCAGTTTCACTCTTTGCCCAATCTGAATATCATCCAGGATATTATACTTATTAATACCATCGATGATATTAAAAAAGTTGCGCCGAAACTCATTATTATCCAGGGCGCGGCCAGGGTTGCCATAAGGGCGCCAAAAAGGTCGGTCCCATAAAGAACCGAACCCGGGGAGCGATCCTGCCCGAAACGGCTCGTGATAAGCGCAAAACCGGCGCCGGTCGCAAATCCCGAGGCCACGGCGGCCAAATATAGCAGGCCGCCGATAAATATCAAGCCTATTCCCGAATTTCCGGCCAAAAGAGCCGCCGCAATAATCGACGCGGCCAGGACAAAGGTTCCGAATATGTGAAAAAACGAAATCTTGATATGATTGAGGGCGCCCCATGACAAGCCTGCCATCAGGACCGCCAGCAATAAACCGAGATGAATAAATAGCGCCCCAATTAATACCTGGAAAAGGTAGAGAATCAAAATTTCAAAAGCCATGCCGAGCAGGCCGAAGATATAGACGCATGCGATCGGCGCCAGCTTAAGACCCGTAACCATCTTTTGCGTGATCGGCAGGAGAATCAGCACCGCCAGCACCAAGACGGCGACGAGCCAACCATTCATGTCGAACAGGCGCTCTCGAAATCCCAGCTGACTGGCCTGCCATCTAAGGTAATGAAAAACCGACCTGGGCCTGGTAATTTCATTCTTATCGCCCCCCGTATCGAGAGCTCTGGCGAAATTCAACTCCCTGGCCGGCGAGTAAACAGCAGAAATCATTGCCTTGTTGAAATAGGGCGATTCAAGACCAAGTTTCCCAAGATCACAATCAACCCAATTGCGGAGACTACCGCCTTCCCGGCCCTGGCGGCAAACGAAACCCAGCCTGGAGGAGGTGACCGGCCATACATTGGCAAAAAGACCATGAAGCGTCGTATTTAATGAGGACAGGTAAGACCCGAGGTCTGACGATATATAGTTTTCATCGGCGGGGGCGCTTACGAAAAGGATACCTTCCTCGTTTAAGAGCCGCCGGCAATGAGCAAAAAAGCGCTCCGTTTCAAATCTGTAATCAGCCAGGTTCGCCGCCCCATATAGCCGAACCGCAATAATATCAAATTTGTCGCCCGAATAGGCAAAAGGATCGGAGATAATATATGCAGACGAGTCAGGAACTTCTAATTCCAGGTATGCGCGATCGAATAACAGCCTGATGGCTCTAATGCCTCCGGGTATATATTCGGAAGCCGGTATACCCTCGAATCCAATCAACAGCATGCTTTGCGGGTCCGGATGATAGAGCAGTGGCCAAAAGAGCGCCTCCTCCGCTGTTGGCCGGTCGGGGATGGATGCTATCTGGGCACCGTTGTGGATAATCGTAACCTGGTCCTGACGTTCAAGCCTGGCCCAGGACCCTGATGGCCCATGCGATATTTTTATCGCATTGAATCCGGGCCACCGAATTTCGGTCAGGCCCCGCTCTATGGCCGGCCCAAGAGTGAGTCCTGCCGCAAGCCCAAGAGCCGGCAGTATAAATCGGGATGCTCTTTTCCTGAATGCCAGGCCAAGCTCCACGCCCGCGATAAGTGCAAGGAGCCCGAAATCGCCCAATCCGGTAAAAGCCCATAAAGTCGCTCCGATGCCCCCCACCACTGAGCCAAAGGCCTCGGCTCCGTATAAGGATGATGTTTTGTCCTCTGGCGAAATAATTAGAGAAAATATGGAGCCGTAGATTAGCCCAGTCGGCGCGATCGCGAGCATAATAAGCGGAAGATATCTAATCGGATCCAGGAGCCCGGTAAAAAATGACGGGTAAATAAATATGAGAGCCGCCAGGGGAAGTTTGATAACAGACGACAATAGCCAGGCAGTCGAAAGGCGCCTTGTGCCGATATAACGAGCCAGCAGCGCACCTACCCCTACCGATGCAATCCACCCGCCAAGCGCCAGCGCTACATATATCTCTCCCCCGCTCTGCGAGGAAAGCGTCAGCCTGAGGAAAACAGCCTGTGTGCCCAGAGAGCAAGCGCCAAGCAATATGGCATTCGCCCTGGAACCAAGGCTGTTGCTCAGGACCATATTCCGGGAATCTGCCGCCCGCATTTTTTGCAGCGGCCATTCTCAATCAAAATTGAGCTTATCTGAAACCCAGATCTCGTGATAATTTCGGATTTGCAGGCGGGGCAAAAGGTGTTCTCCCATTTATGGCCATACACATTGCCGACGTAAGGGTAATTCAGTCCCATTTTCCTTGCGATTTGGTATGCCTGCTCGAGGCTCGCTATCGGTGTCGATGGCAGGTTTTTCAACAGATACTCGGGATGAAAGCGCGTGAAGTGAACTGGAATGTCGGGGCCAAGCTCATCGATTATCCAGGAGCAAAGGCTCGTTATCTTCTGGGGGTCGTCATTCAGCGTGGGGAGCATCAGGTATACGATCTCAAACCAGATGCCAGAGTTTTTCAGCAAGACGAGCGTGTCGAGGACCGGCTTCAATTCGCCGTTGCAGATATCCACATAATATTGCTGATCGAAAGCTTTTAAATCGATCTTGACCGCAGATAGATGCGGCAGGAGCTTTTTCAGCGGCTCCGGCGAAATAAATCCCGCCGAGACCATAACCGACTTAACGCCCTGCTTCTCCCCCGCGATCGCGCAATCGAGCATATATTCATAATAAACAGTCGGCTCGGAATAGGTATAGGCAATCGAGCGGCAACCATATTGCGATGCCATAGAAGCAATCTCATCGGGGGCATATTTCATGCTTCTGATCTGTTCGGGCCGGAACTGCGAGATTTGCCAATTCTGGCAGAATTTGCAATTGAGGTTGCATCCCGCAGTGGCGATTGAGAACGCCGATGAGCCGGGGAGGAAATGGAAAAAAGGCTTTTTCTCTATGGGATCGATATTGGTCGAGCAGGGATTACCGTAGACAAGAGTATAATATTCGCCTCCCTTGTTCTCCCTCACCCCGCAGAAACCTCGCTCCTTGTCACCCACAGCGCATTTCCTGGGGCAGAGCTCGCACTCAATTTCCAAATCGGCCAGCTTTTTATAAAATTGGGCGGGATGATATTCGAGTTTCTCACTATCCGCGGCCACCTCGCTAACGGGTCCGAAAATTCCGCCCGGCAGTGAAATCGGCGAGCCGATTAGCGAGTATCCCAGGCAAATCCCGGAGGCCTGCAAAAAGCTTCTGCGGCAAATCGTATTTCCAATTGGCTCAGACATGTCGGCCACTCCAGCAAAGGGTGTTTATAATCTATAACGATTTGCGGTCAATATCAAGGAATACGTAATTTTATGGGTTCAGGCAAAATGAATGGTCAAATGTCATCCCGACCGAGAATCCGCAGGGTATTCTTAAAATGGAGTTTAGCCACCATGGCGAGCGCATCAGGTCCCATTTCTTTGATGAATTTCTTGCCCGCCTCATCGACCATCGGGCCGGCCCCTTTCGGAAATTCCATTCCATATTGTGCAGACAAAGCCGACAGCCGCCTAAGAAACTCGGCTCTGGCAAGTATCGAGGCCGCCGCTACTGCGGGCGCGCTTTCAGCGCGATGCCTCTGGGTAAGTTTCACTCCCTTGCCCCGAGCCATGAGGGCGTTTTCAATCAAGCGCTTGTCGCCGAATTGATCGGAAATGACCTCGACCGGGTTGACCTGCGGCAGAAGGTTTTCCAGCGCCCGGGCGTGCCCCCAGGCCAGGAGCTTATTCAAATTCCTGATTTTGGCGTGAAGCTCGTTATAACGCTCGGGGCCAATGACTATGACCTGATGCGGCGCAATGCGTTTGATCTGCTTTTCGAGCACGAAGGCCCGGTTGTCGGAGGTTTTTTTGCTTTCTCTCAAACCAAATGACGAGAACTCGCGCTCGATTTGCTCATGAGCAAAACAAGCCGCCACCACAAGCGGGCCGAAATAGTCCCCTTTGCCGGCCTCATCAACCCCGATGATGCCATAGGGTTCACCGATTAAGAAGTCGCCTTGCAAGAAATGAATAGATGGATTTAAGATACCCGCTCGAGGTATTTTCCCTCGGTGGTATCGATTTTGAGGGAATCCCCCTCTTTAATGAACAAGGGCGCCCGAACGGTCAGCCCAGTTTCAACCTTGACATTCTTGGTCAGATTCGAAACCGAATCGCCTTTAATGGCCGGCTCGGCCTCGATGACTTTGAGGACCACCGCCGACGGCATGTTGATGGCGATCGGAATGCCCTCGAAAAACATAATCTTATATTCGACATTTTCCTGGAGGTACCATTTGGAATCACCTACTTGCTCGGTTGACAACGTCGTCTGCTCGAACGATCTGGAATCCATGAAATTAAACGCCTCGCCGTCGTTGTATAAATATTGCATGGCCCGCTCGGTGAATTCGGGCTCATTGAACGTCTCGCCGGCCGAAAAAGTCTTCTCCAGTACGCGCCCGGTTTTGAGGTGTTTGAGCTTGGTCCAGACGTTGGCCCGACGCTGGGCTGTCCTGGCATGCTGGAAATCGACAATCACGTAGAGCTCCCCATCGAGCGCCAATTTCATGCCCTTCCTGAAATCGCTTGTGCTGAGCATTAAATCCTCCGAAAAATGGAACAACCTAATATACAAAACGCCGATGAGTATAAGCTAATGCCGATCTTTAATCAAGATTAAATCCGGGGTTGTCTCTATTTGCCGAATAGCCCCTTGATCCGATTCTTGATGTCCTCGGTCTGGCCCTTGGTTCGTTCCTCGATCTCTTTTTTCACGGTATCCTGAAGCCCTTGTTTCTGCTCGGCCATCTTCTCCTTTGCCTGTTGCTCCAACTCTTGGCGGCGCCGCTCAGCTTCGGCCTGCGCCTCACGCTTAAGCCGGTCTCCGGCCCCCCTGGCAATTTGCGCCAGCGACGTCTGAATCTTGGGGTCGGTGAAAGAACCGGTCAAGCCCACATCGATTACGACCGTTTCATCGGTCAGGCTATTGACATCCTGCTTAATCAAGCTTGCGAGAGCGGTGTTTATATTCTCCTTAACCGCGGATGCCGGCAGATTGAGCTTCATAAGATAGTTTATCGTCTTGTCGAGGCTGTTAGATCCGGAAAGCACGGCATCATACCCCTCGATCTTCAACATCGTAGGACTAAGGTTGAACACTCCATTAGCAATATCGAAACTCGGCATAAAATTGCTGAACCCGGGATTTTTCAGTCTCTCGTACTTGAGCGCCTCGCCGATCTTTTTCAACGGCTCGAATCCCTCGACCCTGGCCTCGGGTATTTGCAGCGCCCCTTTGCTCGATATCGTTTGCCAGATCGGTTTAAGCGAATCGCCGAGATCGGACTTTAGCTGCAGATTGCCGCTCACCGAGCCTTTCATGAATGAGGCCACAGGCGCAAATGCCTGCACCGTGACTATATTCTTATACATATCGGGGATACTCAGGTTGGAGAGCTTCAGGTCGAAATCGACATGGGGATTGCCGGGCTTGATGTAGCTGTAGACGCCGTTGCTCACCATCTCGCCTTCGAGGAAATCAGCCTTGAGGTCGACCAGCATCAGCTTTCGATCGCGCAATATTAATTGGCCCTGCACATTGGTGAGATTGAAATTACTGACCACGATCTGCTCGAATCTTCCGGACATGACAAAATCAACTCGGGCCGGAAGCTCGACCGCGGCGATTGCCCCGCTCTCCTGCTGCATGAATGGATTGAGATCGAGAAATCCCGATGTCAGGGTTAAGGTGCCGTTCATGGTTTGGCCGCCGAGGATGTAGCCGATTATATTTGTCAGGCTGCCATTGGCGTGGATATCGCTCATGCCAAATTGCATATCGAACCGTTCCAACCGGGCCTGCTGAGGCGTGAATGAGATTCTGGCCGCAGGTATCACTATCGGCTGCGGGATCGAGGGCGCGGAGTAATTAATATCGGTGAGTAACACGGAGCCGTTCGCAGTCATATTTTCGTATCGTTGCGCCTGTACCGATGAGATGGTTCCGCGGAATGTCAAATCCGATTGAATGGTGCCATCGAGCCTAATGGTATCACCCAGCGGCATGAATTTGCCGACCTGCCCCAGGTCGATCTTACCCTTTAACATCCCATCGACATATGGGTCCTTTACGGGATTCCGAATCAGAAGCTGGGCATCGATAGGCTGATCCCCGATTTCCAGATGCAGCCTTCTCAGATCGATCACAGTCTCATTCATAGTAACGCCGGGATTGGTCACCTGGAAATTGAGCGCGACATTCTTGACCGGAGTCGGCAGATCGGGATACTGGAACATGCCATTATCCACGAAAAGCTTTATATCGACCATGGGAAATTGCGTCTTGCTATAGGTGCCTTTTATCATCCCCTCGAGATTCATCTGGCCATCGGCTCTAAGATTGCCGAAGTCGCGACGGTAGATCGCCGGGATCATAGAAAGGATGCTTTTAAATTCGGTCCTGGGGGTATTGAAAGTCAAATTGAGATCAGTCTTATCGTCGACCACCTGAATCCAGCCGTCGAATTTCAATGCCAGATCATTGAGCCGTATCTCGTTTTCCCTAAACGCGAACCGTTTTTGGCTCATGTCCATCTGAAGATCGGCCTTTATCTGAAGATTGGCATCGTTCAGATAAGGCACCCCCTTCACGCTTAAGTCGATTTCATCGATGTTTGTCTTTGTACTGAGCGTGAATATTTGTTGGCTAAAATCCCCGGAGCCCTCGTGATTGAGCCCGGCCACATGCAAGACCATCTTGGTGGAATCGTTTATATATGCCACCGAGCCGTTTTTGATTCTATATCTCTTGATTGCCAGATCCAGAGCGGCCGCCGTGTCGCTTTCCGCGGGCCGCGCCTTATCGACCTCGGGAAAGATCATGTAATTCGCTTGCCCGTTTTCCAGGACCATAGCATAAATCCGAGGGTTTTCAATAGTCAGAGAAAGGACTTCAACCTTCCGCTTGAAAAGAAGCTTGGTCAGGTTCAGGGAAAGCTCGAACTTACCAACCTGCGCCAGGGTGTCTCCGGCGAAAGGCCCCCGATTGACTATGACCAGATCGTCGATAGTTACGCTGGCATTAGGGAAATTTCGGATAAGGCTAATCCCCACGCCTTTGAAATCGAGATTGGCATTAATGCTCTGGTTGGCTTTCTCCTTGACCATGCTGACTATCTGAGGCTTAAAGATCACGGGGATGGTGATCAAGGCCACTATAATGACCAACACCACGATGCCGACAATTATCAATACCTTTCTCATTTTCCCGACCTCATTTCCTAAAATTTATCTTATACCACATTCCCGAGGAGACTCAGGGAAACTTATCATAATGCAAAGCCTGTTGCAAGCGGATTATGCCTTTGAATTGGCCTCATAATCCGCCGTCGCTCGATTTTGACTTGAAATCGGGGCTATTTTAAATTATGCTTTTTGCGAGGTTCCAAAATGCCCGCAAATTTGCCGCCCCAATACTACGAGCTCGAGCGCCAGTTCAACAAGGAAACCGACGTCAACGAGAAGCTTCGGCTGGCCAAAGAGCTTCTCGCTATCATGCCCAAACACAAGGGTACCGACAAGCTGCAGGCCGATATGAAGGCCAAAATCGCAAAATTGAAAAAAGAGGCCGAGGGGGGCGGCAAAAAACATGGCGCTCACAGAACCGATCCCCATTCCCATATCGAGCGCGAGGGCGCCGCTCAGGTGATATTGATCGGCCCGCCCAACTCCGGCAAATCGAGCCTTCTGGAAAGCCTGACCAACGCCAAGCCGATGATTGCCGATTACCCTTTCACCACACATGAGCCGATGGCCGGCATGATGACCTATGAGACTGTTCAGATCCAGCTAATCGACACGCCACCGGTCGCTGAGCACCAGACTCCCCCTTATCTGCCGAATCTGGTCCGTCAGGCCGATCTGGTGGCGGTGGTTTGCGACATCTCGGATTTCGGCGCTTTCGACTGCCTTGCAAGGCTGCAGCGCTTCCTGGAAGAGAAAGGTATCATTTTGACCCCTCAAGAGCCCGACAAAGCCGAGAATCCAAGATTCATGTATAAAAAAGCGATAATAGTCGCGCATAAATATCTCGACGGCGACTGGGAGAAAGCTCTGGAGGCAGTTAAGGCTCGATACCCCGAATTCCTGATTATTGCGACTACCATCCTCGATGACGAATCGCTAAATGGATTTAAAGCAGCAGTTTTTTCGGCGCTGAATATTATCAGGATTTATACCAAGCGTGTGGGGCACGAGCCTGACTATTCCGACCCGATAATACTCCCAATCGGCGGGACGGTGGAGGACGCGGCGCGGATGCTGCATAAGGATTTTGCAGAGAAGTTTCAGTTCGCCAAGATTTGGGGCAAAGGCAAATTCGAGGGGCAGCGAGTGAAGAATAACTTTGTCCTATCCGATGGCGATATTATTGAATTTCACATTTAAAGAGTTGAAAAAGACAATATAGCCATAGAGTCTCAGGCGTAGACTAAACCGATATTTCAAGGAGTATCGATGAAATCGCATACATTTTATCACTGGTTCAATACCCGCAAGAAACGCGAATATACCAGAATAACCGAAATGGTCGAGGAGCAGGTTGGAATTTCGGGAATAAGTGAGGGGCTTTGCCTGGTGTCAGCCATGCACATCACAGCCGGCGTCTATGTCAATGACGCTGAATCCGGGCTTATCTTTGATATCGATGAATGGCTTGAGAAGCTGGCGCCAGCCGGCCCCGACTATCGCCATCACCATACCGGTGAATCCAACGGCGATGCCCATCTGAAGAATCTCCTTATTGGCCACGAGGTCGTCTTGCCTGTTACCAACGGCCACCTGGACCTCGGTCCCTGGCAACAGGTATATTATGCCGAATTCGATGGCCAGCGCCGTAAGCGCCTGATTATCAAGGTAATAGGAGATTGAATCGGAACGAATTTTCGTCTGGGGCCGATTTACCAGGCCGCATTTGTTGTTTGCTCTGGTACCCGGCAAGCCACAAGTTTGTCCAGAATTCTTTCGGCTGTTCTATGAGCATTCTTACGATGGTATTTAACACGCGGCATCAGGAGCGTCGTTAGGAATTTGGCCTCGGACGAGGTGAAATTTATAGGCGGCAGGAACTCCTGATTTATCAGTCTATACCCATTTTCGTAATATATCGGGATATTTATGCCTGATATTGAGATGATATCGCGATATATGGTGCGCTCGCTGACACCGCATTTTTGGGCCAAGTCTTTGGCTCTCAAAAACTTATTGCCGCGAAGGACTGAGAGAATGAAAATCAGGCGCTCTGACTTGCTCATCTTAGGACCCACACCCCCCGTATTGACTACGACAGCAAATTACGTGGAAAAAGGTGCCAAGTCAATACGACATCAATGCCCTAAGAATGCGTAATCAACATTACTCACTGCAACTTTTGCAGAAAAGCTGTCAAATTGACATCCTTTCTAGAGATGTCGAGCCTATTCCTGATACGCTCCCTGTGCTTGTTAACCGTAGTTACGGAGATATTCAGGGTTTTGGCGATCTCTTTGGTCGTAGCCCCCATTTTTATCAGGCCGCAGATTTCAATTTCCCGGGGAGATAGCTTATAATATAGGCTGGAGGCCCCCCCGCTAAAGCCTGAAAGCTTTTTTAGTTCGTCTTCCAGTAACAGATAGTAATGCTCGTTAACAGCCTCCTTGGCGGCGCCCATTTTCCTCACGAGAGGCAGAATGACTTGATCGATCCTTTCCGCGATATTCTTCCTTGCCTCTGTCTTCTCTTCCTCGATATGCTGCAATACTTCTCTGAGAGCCACATTCTTCTCGTAAAGTACGCGACGTTCCGTCTTGAGGGCTTCAGAGGCCTCCAGCCGCTCCGTTAAATCGCGAAAACTGATTATGAGATAATGGGTTTCGAGAAATACGAAGTGCCCAACAACGCCCTCGACATAACGTTTAGCGCCGGCCTTATTTCTGAGGAGAAGCTCTCCAGCCATCTCACTGCCCTTTGAGAGGGCCTTCTTCATGGCCATCTGAAATCGGCCGGTATCTTCCTCGAATAGATGGTTGAGAACAGGCTGGCCAATCAGATCAGGTTTTTCGTGGCCCAGCAACACGCAGGTGGCCTGGTTCGTATCCAGTATTACACCGCTATCGTCGGCCAGAATGATAGAGTCGAAGGCCCGTTCGAACAGCAGGCGGAAACGCTGCTCCGATTCTCTCATTTTTCTGGTGTGGATTATCAGGCTCATGACTATGGCTGCGCTCAATATAAGGAGCGCGACCGTGACAATCACGACACCCCAGATCAATCCCAGCGAGCCTGACATACGAATCCCGCGGTGTAACAAAAGTTGGCTACAATATTAAGCAGGTTATGACCCGCCCATAGATAATAAGAAACGAATCGGCGGAAAAAGGCAAAATAAGCCAGGTTTCCCGATGAATAAAGCAGCAGGCCTATCAAGAACCAGAACCGGTAGTCTCTCAGAAGCGAACCGGCCTGCCGCCTTTCAATTTCGATTAGCGTGTAGGAGGTCATCCCGACGAAAAGCGCACATGCCACCGAGGCTGTGAAATCGCTGCTGCTGGTCCAGTCTTTGACGTTGATTATATCCCAGGCGCAAAGCAAAGTGAACAGGGCCACGCTATAGAGTATTATTTTTTTCTCATATCGTCTTGCCTGCCAAGTCGATATGACAATCGCCAAAATCGCGTATTCCACCGGCGCGTAGAAATGATGTATCCAGTTGGCGCCGGTTTGCCGCCAGGCACAATAAAGGTAATAGAAATCGATTAGCAGGATCAAGATGAAAAGAAACAGCAGAAGCCTGGTATCGAGCCTGGCGCGACGGCAAGACGCAAGTCCGGCCACCACGGGAAAAGCCGCGGAGGCTGTTGTCGCAAAGAGTACGGGGAAAAATAGCCCCTTCATTTAGGCGGTGCCATTTAGCGGCGAGGCAGTCGGGCAGTACGGCGGGCATTGATACTCATACTCGGCTATCTCACCTCCGTGCAAATCCTCACCGTCACTCGTTACGCCGACCAGTATGAAATGCCCTTCTCCCCCTTCGCCGAGCCCATTGTAAATTCTGATTCCCACGCAATTGCCCTGACCGATGATTTTTTTGATTCCCTCCATGCTGAAATATCCTCCCAGGAACGCGCCCGAGCCCTGGGCTTCCCTGTAATTCGCGGTCAGTTTGGCCGCCTCTTCGAGTTTAATCGAATGATCTTCTTGGCCCGTGAACTGCATACTTCCTCCCTTGCTAATTAAAATGTGAATGCTTTCGGCTGAATAATCCTGCCGATTCCCCGAACCGATTTTATTTAAATCGGAAAGTTCATAGCCCTAATTAACCAGCAACCATAATAATAACACAACGAATGTCCACAAATCAAGCATAAGCTAAAATATAAAATATGGCACTGACAGATTCTGTCAGTGGCAAAAAAATATTTATGAAAATTTTCATGTCCTGAACGTTAATATTGACTATATCGACCGATTATATTAACTTAATTATTTGGCGGCAATCTCTGTCGTCTCTTTGTATATTCGGAATACCTGAGATCAACCGCATATTCTTTAAGCGGAGGGAGCCTTAATGTCGGATGATAATCGTCAAGAATTCGCTGGTAAAGTCGCTTTGATCACCGGTGGAACAAAAGGAATAGGAAAATGTATCGCGCTAAAACTGGCCGAGCGTGGGGCCAATGTCGCAGTCAATTACCTGCGGAGTCGTAATGCCGCCGACCAGACTATCGAGGAATTGAGCGGATTCGGCGGCGACCACCTGGCGATTCGATGCAACATAGGAAATCACGAGAAAATGCATAAGGTCTTCGACGAGGTCAGGGAGAAATACGGTAAGCTCGATCTCTTCGTCTCCAATGCTGCCCTGGGGCTTTTTACGTCGGCCTCTAATCTCGATGAAAAAGCGTGGCACCTATCTATGGATACGAATGCCTGGGCATTTCTACGCTCGGTCCAGTTGATCGGGGAGATGATGCCTGATGGCTCGAAAATTGTGGCGTTGTCCTCCCTGGGGTCGGTACGCTATATAAGGGGATATGCCGCCATCGGGGCATCCAAGGCCGCTATCGAAACGCTGACGCGCTACCTGGCGTATGAACTCGCGCCCAGGCAAATCAATGTAAACACGGTTTCAGGCGGATTCATAGATACTGACGCGCTGAAGGGATTCCCCAATTACCAGGAAATGGTCGATGAGGTCGTTCGCCGGACACCATTCAAACGTGTGGGCAGGCCCGAAGAGGTCGCCGATGTAGTGGTTTTCCTTTGCTCGGAGCGGGCCAAATGGATCACAGGCCAGGTCGTAGTGGTCGACGGCGGATACTCGTTGGCATGAGGATAATATGAACGAGGCGGTAAAAGCCTATATGTTCATACCCTCCGGTTTCAGGAATTACATAGAAGAGGGTTTCGACGGCTGGCGATTTGTCTTTTTCCTTTATGTGATATTCAGCGCCATCCTGGCCATAGTATCCTGCGATAATATTAAAGAGGGCATCTATATCTTCCTGCAGCCGATATTCCTCCTTATCGTTTTGTCACTTCTGGCGACAATCAATGCCATTATTGTCGGCGCCGATGAGCCCATCATAAAGGGTATGAGGCTGGTAGGCCTTTGCCTCCCCCCGATTGGCCTGATGATATACCTCCTGGCCGAGAAATCACACCTGGCATCATTCGGAATATACGCGGCGCTCATATATGTTGTGGGTTCGGTATTCCTGAGCCGCAAATTGAGGATTCTAAACATTCTGCCGGCCATTTTGGTTGTTGGCTTAACCGGCGCCTTATCGTATTTCCACGCCACCGAAACCGACAAGTGGTTCGGCCAGGAATTGACGATCAGCAACTTCAAGGTTCAAATTGCGAAAGTCTCGGCCTTTTCCGAGGTTGAATCGAGGGTGTACCGCTTTCTACTGATGGCCCCGCCTCATCTCGGGTATATACCGCAGGTTGATGAAATCGCCGATTCGCTCGGTATACGCCGGGTCGACATTAGAAACGCGCTAATGACACTCGATAGCAAAGGCCTTATATTATTGGGCGCCGATAGCGAGATACGATATGCCTACCCCTGGGCGTCTTTCGATAACGGCCATGATGTCTTGATTCAGTGGACAGAAAATTCACGAACCATAAGAGTTCATACCGCCAGCGCGCTGCACGCGCTATCGGTTCCGCTTATCATCAAAGGCGTCAAGATGAGGATATTGAGTCGACTTCGCGATACCGGCCAGATAATTGAAATCGATATTTACGGCGGAAACATCGATACCACCAATTTCCCCGAGGCCCAGGTTTATAAGAGCGACATCTTCTCGGAGATGGATTTCTACTCTTCCCCCGCCGGCGCCAAGGCCAGCTACAGGGGCCGATTCGATTCCACCAGGCTATTGAATCTTGAACGCGCCATGATTGTGGCTGAGGAGATGGTCAAGAAAAAGGCAGATGGCATCCTTTGACAGACTTGACCTGCGATGCGCAATTTCAAATATTATGACATTATCCTCGGACTGTTCGTCGCCGTCCTGCTGATCTCTAATGTCGCGTCAGCCAAAATCCTGAAGCTGGGACCTTTTACATTCGACGGCGGCACCATTCTATTCCCGATAAGCTATATCTTCGGCGATATATTGACGGAAGTGTACGGCTATCGTCGATCGCGCCGCGTAATCTGGACCGGTTTCCTTGCGTCATTATTAATGTCGATAACATTCATCGTAGTCGGAGCGTTGCCACCAGCCCGTGACTGGGGAAATCAGGAAGCGTATCAAAAGATTCTCGGCCTGACACCCCGCATCGTGATGGCGTCTTTGATAGCTTACTTCGCAGGTGAATTTTCCAATTCATACGTTTTGGCGAAAATGAAAATCGCCACTGGAGGCCGATGGCTTTGGTCGCGAACCATTTCCTCCACGATGGTGGGCCAGGCGGCCGATACGGTCATCTTCTGCCTTATCGCCTTCTCGGGCGTCATTCCCAATACACTGCTGTTGACGGTGATTATTTCAAATTACATATTCAAGGTGGGATTCGAGGCTGCCTTTACGCCAATCACCTATGCCGCCGTAAATTTCCTGAAGCGAAACGAGGGAGTTGATACATTCGATCGCCAGACGAATTTTAATCCGTTTGCCCTTGGAAGCACAAACCGAGAGTGATTGTATCTGCCGGCCACTACATGCTCCAAATAAAAAACGGGGCCCGACTTGAGCGCCGGACGCCGTCAAAATTCAAACGAAAGACATTATTTGACCGCCGCTGCACCTCTGTCGACAGCTTTCTTGTTCATTTCGAGCATGGCCTCCTTGGCCTTGGGGTAAATTTCCTTAATATTATCCTTGAGGGTTTCAGGCTTGACGGCGCCTGATTTTCGCGCGTAGGCGCCCAACATCACCATGTTGGCGCACTTGATACTGCCAAGTTCCTCGGCAATATCGTTCGCTGGTACCTCGATAACTTCGACATCCTTCCTTTTTGGCCGCGAGGCCACCAGGGAGGTGTTGAGGAAAAGACGCCCGCCCGGCCTAAGTATCGGCTCAAACTTGGCTAATGAGGGCTCGTTCATGATAAGAATCGAATCGGGTTGACCTACCACCGGTGAGGCCACCGGATCGGTCGAAAGCACCACCGAGCAATTGGCCGTGCCACCTCTCATCTCGGCGCCATAAGCCGGAAAAAAGGTGACATTGAGACCATCGACCATGCCGCAGTATGCCAGCATTATCCCGCCGGAGACAACTCCCTGGCCGCCGAATCCCGCCATAATCACGCCTTGATACATAGCTGTCACTCCTTCTTCTCGGCGACCACCGGCTCTTCGGAAATGACCGAGGATTTTGAGTCGGCAGGTTCCTTGTAGACGCCCAATGGGAAATAAGGAATCATCTCATTTCTGACTCTCTCGAGCGATTGCAGCGGCTGCATGGCCCAATCGGTGGGACATTGCGAGAGGATTTCCACCAGCGTAAAACCCCTCTTCTCAATCTGGTACTGGAAGGCACGCCTGATCGCTTTCTTGGTTTTGACCACGGCGGCCGGCTTGTCGACCGAAGTCCTCTCGAGGTAAACGGGACCGTCGAGAGCCGCCAGCAGCTCGCAGACCTTGATAGGATAACCATTGGCGGCTATGGTGCGGCCATAGGGCGAGGTTGACGATTTCATGCCGATGAGGGTTGTCGGAGCCATCTGCCCGCCGGTCATGCCGTAGATGGCGTTGTTGATAAAGATGATCGTGATATTTTCGGATCGAGCCGCGGCGTGGATCGTTTCGGCCATGCCGATCGAGGCCAGGTCGCCATCCCCTTGGTATGAGAAAACGAGGCATTCAGGCTTGTTGCGCTTGATGCCGGTTGCGATCGCCGGACCACGGCCATGGGCTCCCTGGATCATGTCGACATTGAAATATTCATCGGCGAACACTGAGCATCCCACAGGAGCGACGCCGATTGTCTTTTCCTTCATGCCGAGCTCGGTGAAGCATTCCGCCACCAACCGATGCACGATACCATGCCCGCACCCCGGGCAGTAGCGCATTGGTACATCGGTCAGCCCCGAAGTTTGTTCAAACACTATTTTTTCCATTATATTCTCCAATTCCTTACGGCCTGGCAAAGACTTTGGATTCGTCGCCCGCCAATACCTTCTTGGTAACCTCAAGGACTTCCTCGCCCGTGGGGATTCCACCGGCGGGGCGCTTGTGAAGGTGAATCTCGGCCTTGCCATTTATGGAAAGTTGGACATCCTCGACAAATTGCCCGAGGCTCATTTCAACCACCAGAAACTTCCTGACACGTCTGGCGAGATCTCTGAACACCTGGGTCGGGAAAGGCCAAACTGTAATGGGGCGCACCAACCCGATCTTCAAGCCCTCGTGTCGGCCAAGCATCAATGCCGATTCGCATATCCTGGCGGCGGTTCCATAGGCGGCCAGGATAATATCGGCATCCTCTATTTTGACAGTCTCGTATTTGACCTCTTTTTCGATTATCTCAAAGTACTTCTTTTCGAGCCGGAAATTCCAGGCCTCCATGGCGCTTGGCTTGAGGTCGTAGGATTTCACAGTGCGGCGCTCGCCACCATTGGTCCCGCGCAGGGCCCAGCTCGGCAACGGCAATGTATTGGGATCGATAGGCTCAAAATCGAACTCCAACGGCTCCATCATTTGCCCCAGAATACCGTCCGCCAGAATCATCGTTGGTATGCGGTATTTAAAAGCGACCTCATAACACCTCCGGGGGAAATTGGCCATCTCGGAGACGCTCTTGGGGGCCATCACATATACGCGGTAATCGCCGTGGCCTCCGCCTCTGGTGGATTGAAAGTAATCACCCTGGGCAGGAGCGATATTGCCAAGCCCGGGTCCGCCGCGAACAATGTTTGAATAGAAAATAGGCAGTTCAGCAGAGGCGCAATATGAAATGCCCTCCTGCTTCAAGCTGATACCAGGTGACGATGATGACGTCATTGTCCTGGTGCCCACCGCCGATGCGCCAAAGAGCATGTTGATAGCGGCCACCTCAGATTCCGCCTGAATGAAAGTGCCGCCCACTTCCGGCAGGCGCCACGACATGTATTCCGGCACCTCATTCTGCGGTGTTATCGGGTACCCCGCGAAAAATCGGCAACCGGCTCTGACGGCGCCTTCCGCCAGGGCCTCGTTGCCTTTCATGAAAAGCTTCTCAGACATTATCAACCCTTCCTATTTGTACACGGTAATGGCGATGTCGGGGCATACGTAAGCGCACAGTTTGCAGCCGTTGCATGCTTCCGGCTTGACCATCGTGGCCGGATAATATCCGGTAGAGGAAAAGGTTTTCGAAAGTCCAATGACGTCTTTTGGGCACGCCGGGATACACAACTCGCATCCCTTGCAGCGCGCGGTATTGACCTGTATTCTAGGCATTCGAAATCCTCCCCGGGCCTTATTGAGAATTTTGACTGGTAAAGCGAATATAATTTAGGTAACGCCAATGTCAACTTATTTGTAAATTTTTTCACAAGCTATCAGCTCGTCAAACGCACGAATGGCGGCCCAAGTTGCCCACTAAGTATTTGTGCGTCCGATACTTAATATTAACCGTAGTATTTTTTGTGGTTGCACTTGCAGATACCGACGATGCTTCTTTTATACTTAACTGAACCGGTATCGGTATTCAACGGCAGAATGAATGCTGTCGGTGTTATCGGGCTTCCGCACACCTGGCAATTAACTACGTGTTTTTTCTTACTTGCCTTATCCGCAAACGATTGTCTCTTTGCCATAAATTTCCTCCAATGGCTGAAATATAATAATTTTCATTTTCCAAATAAAGCGAATTTTCTGTCGATTTCGCGGCCGGGTCAAAATTCGCCTATCGACTCAATTTCTGTCTACCCGAAATATTGCTCCACGAGATGTCGCGCCGTATCCGACCGTATCGCTCAACGACTCCGAGGACAAAATATCAAGGAGCAAATGGTCGTATCTTCGCCCTGATGGCACAACAAAGCCCGTGCTGAAATACGCGCCGCCGGTTGAGGTGCTATCGAATGTCGCATATCGGGTTACCATGCCAACCGAAGTATTATACCTTATGGAAACCTTATGGCCCGAGTTGCTTGTCAAGATGCTTACCTGCATCGAATCGCCCGGGCCGAGTTCCGGAAGGGCTGCCAAATTTACGGGAATATCAGTATCTCCGTATGCTATATCGGGCCGGCCAGCCAGCCAGTAAGTAAAAAAGAGCGACGGCCCGCGACCGTCATATATTGTATCCGCGATCCTGCTCAATTTCCATCCGCGACGAGTATTATAGTCAAATCCGACTTTTTCGAATATGGCATTGATATGCCCGGCAAAATTAAACGGCTTGGAAAGCCTAACCTCATTTTGACCTCCATTCGACGTATCAATCGCAATTATTTCGAGCGAGCCTCGGAAATGCTTATAAAAAGTTACATTAGCCCACCGCACTGTCCCCAGAGAGTCATCAGGTTCGGGCTCATGAATTTGAATGTCAACTCCCTGCGTATCACTGTTAAGCCGGCGCCAGTAATGAATCGGCTGAAATGGCCCTGCGATAAGATTCGAGGTATCTGGTACGGAGAAGTCGATCAGATCGATATTAAACGCATCCGGCCAATCATATCGAATGATATTATATATGGCGTCAAAGTCGTTCGAGTCCACAATCGGCTCCACACCTGTTTTCCCGCAGGAGAGCACAAATCCGGCCGCACAGGCCGCGGCCGCAAATCTCAAATAATGCTTTATCATCTTCCCACCACTTTCCGCAGGCGCGAAATCTCGTCGCGCAACTGGGCCGCTTTTTCGAATTGCATATCCTTGGCGGCCTGCTTCATCATTCGCTCCAGCGCGCGAATCCGGTCCTCATATTCGAGCTTTGCAACCGCGTCGATATCATCCTCTGCCGAGACCTCCGGAGGCGTGGTCCTGGCATCGGCAAATGCCGTCGCGCGAAGAATCTCCTCGCGAGTCTTGAAAATAGTCTGGGGCGTGATGCCGTGTTTCTCGTTATACTCAAGCTGTATCTTTCGGCGCCTTTCGGTCTCATACACCGCCCGCCGGATGGAATCGGTAACCTCATCGGCATAAAGAATGACCTCACCAGCCCTGTTTCGAGCGGCGCGTCCGGCAGTCTGAATAAGCGACCGCTCCGAACGCAGAAACCCTTCCTTGTCGGCATCGAGTATGGCCACCAGCGAGACCTCCGGCAGGTCGAGACCCTCTCGCAAGAGGTTGATGCCGATTAGCACATCAAATTCAGCCAGGCGCAGGTCACGGAGTATCTCCACGCGGTCGATAGCGTCAATTTCGGAATGCAAATAGCGCGCCTTGATCCCGAGGTTCTGAAGGTAGTCGGTCAGGTCCTCCGACATGCGCTTGGTAAGCGTGGTGACAAGCACCCTCTCCGCTCGCGCCGTGCGGACCTTGATCTGCTCGATCAGGTCGTCCACCTGGGTGGTGATCGGCTTGATAATCATAACCGGGTCAACCAGGCCGGTGGGCCGAATGATCTGCTCAACCACAACTCCGCCGCTTTTCTCCAACTCGTAATCGGCCGGCGTGGCGGAGACGAATATCATCTGATGCGTTTTCTGCTCGAACTCCTCAAAAAAGAGCGGACGGTTATCCAGCGCCGAGGGCAGCCTGAAACCATACTCAACCAGCGTCTCCTTGCGCGACCTGTCACCGTGAAACATGCCGCGGATCTGCGGCACCGTCTGATGAGACTCATCGATGATGGTCAGGTAGTTCTTGGGGAAGTAATCCAGAAGCGTATAGGGCGGATCGCCCGCCTGCCTGCCCGAAATGTGCCTGGAATAATTCTCAATCCCCGAGCAGAAACCGATCTCGCGCATCATCTCGATATCATAGCGGGTGCGCATTTCCAGCCGCTGGGCCTCAAGGAGTTTGCCGTTGTCTTTGAAAAACTTCAGGCGCTCCTCAAGTTCAATCTCTATCGCGCTGACGGCTCGCACCAGGTTCTCCGGCTCAGTCACGAAATGCCTGGCCGGATATATAAAATGCTTATTTTTGTGGGCCAGCACGTGCCCGTCGACAATGTTGACAATTGTAATCCGCTCGATTTCATCGCCGAAGAATTCGATTCTGACTGCTTCTTCCTCGTATGCAGGATGAATCTCGACCACGTCGCCGCGCACCCGGAAATGCCCGCGCCCGAATTCGATGTCGTTGCGCACGTAGTGGATTTCGATCAGGTCCTTGAGAAGCTTGTCGCGGTCGTAATGCCGGCCCTGTTCCAGGTAGACGAGCATTTCCTTGTAGTCGGTTGGTGAGCCGAGGCCGTAGATACAGGAGACCGAGGCCACGATTATGACATCGTCCCGCTCGAATAGCGACGAGGTTGCCCGCAGGCGCAAGCGGTCGATATCATCGTTGATCGAGGTGTCCTTCTCGATATAAACATCGGTGGTGGGAATATAGGCCTCGGGCTGGTAGTAATCGTAGTAGCTGATAAAGAACTCCACCGCGCTTTCGGGGAAGAAGCCTTTCAGCTCGCCGAAAAGCTGGGCGGCTAGTGTTTTATTATGCGATATGACCAGCGTTGGCAGGCCGCTATTTGCGATGACATTGGCCATTGTGAATGTTTTGCCGGAGCCGGTGACTCCGAGCAGGGTCTGGTATCGATCGCCCCGAGCCAGACCCTCGGTGAGCTCTTTAATCGCCTGTGGTTGATCACCCATCGGTTGAAAATTGGATTTTAATTTAAATTCGGCCATAACTATGTAATATACAAAATTAGGGGCGGAATGTTACGGGAAAAAGAACAGTTTTCCTTACAAAAATCCTTATTCCGGTAACTCTAAATATAGAACTATTATTTAATGAGAGTAATCCTAGATGTCTCAGTAAAATCGCCTACACGAAGCCTTACAAAATATACCCCCGATTGCGAGCCGCTCGCATTCCATATAGCTAAATGAGGACCTGCTGACACAACTTGATCCAGCAATTTGGTAATTTGACGCCCGGAAATATCGTATATACATAAATTAACATGGTTATCATCGGCCAGTTGATACTTTATATGTATCTGGGAATTGAAAGGATTTGGATAAAGGACAAAATTTGAAAGGGGGCTATTAGGATAGTGTATTTCATTGATTCCAACTGAGCCTAAGCCAAAAATCCATAGCGTTCCCCCCCCTACCGAGTATACGAAATTCTCGAAACCATGAACTGCATAACCACCAGCAGATTCAATATCCATTATCAAGACGGGGTCATTGGGATTAGTCACATCAATCGCCGTCAGGATACCGCGAACGATAATAGCGACGGTACCTGATGCGTAGGCACCTGTGGCGTGCCCCCAGGGAAAATCATTATAACCGCCTATTAAAATTGGATTCGCGGGTTGTGAGATATTAATCACCTGTAATCCATCGTTGCCTGCGGCAATGTAGGCATAAATGCCGGACACATAAATGCCATGCGCAACGCCGGGTGCTTGACAATATCCAATCATGACAGGGTTTTCGGGATCGGATATATCGACAATCTTCAGATCTTCCGCATAATCGGCTATGTAGGCATATTTGCCAAAGACCTGAATATCCCAAGGGAGAGATAGGCTGCTACAGGCTCCCGCGAAGATCGGATTTGCCGGATTGCCAATATTTAGTACATTCAGGCTGTGTGAGCCCCGAGAGATAACATAAGCATATTGCCCGCGCACCGAAAGATCCCATGAATCCTGCATTTCATATTCACCGACAAAAAAGGGCTCGGCAGGATCGGAAATATTTATAATTTGAAGACTTGTCCCAGCAGCTACATACGCATATTCACTTTGGACATATACTCCGTTTGCATATGTAGGACCATCATAGCTTCCAGCTAGGAAGGGATTTGCTGGATTGGAAACGTCAATAATCTGCAGGCCTAAAGTGTAATCGGCCACATACACATAATTCTCAGTGGCAAAAACATCCCATGTACTTTCAAGGGAATCATATCTGCCCATAATTTCAATATTTTGGGCAATTATCTCTGAGCCCTGATGCAAAATAGCGATTGAGAGGAGGGCGATATTAACAATTTTCATTTCAAATATCCGTTCCAGGGGAAATGATACCTAGTATACAAAATCCCGATTACACGAATCACGGGTATCAAATACAAATTATCCCCACCAAATCGCTTGTCAAGGCTTTCCTTTGGATTTAGCCAAACGAAAAGCCCCGGCACCTACCAAGATAGATACCGGGGCTTGAGATGTTGTCCATATCTGGCACGGCATGCCGTGCCTCTACTTGCCGGCCCTCGATGTTTCCTCTTCGATCTCGCCCATCTTTTTGGGGACGATTTCGAAATGCAGCTTGTCCTCGAGTTCATGCTTGGTGACTATCACGTGGCAGTTCGAGGCGTACTCGCCGCGCAAGATCTCCTCGGCCAGCGGATCCTCGAGATGCCTCTGCAGGGCCCTCTTCAATGGCCTGGCGCCAAAACTCGGATCCCAGCCTTTATCTGCCAGATACTCCCTGGCATCGGGCTTGAGCTCGAGCGTGATGGCTTTGTCAGTCATGCGCTTGAGAATGTCTTTCAGCAGGATATCGATTATGGCCATGATATGTTGACGTTCCAGCGCATGGAAAACGACCGTCTCATCGATACGGTTGATTAGCTCAGGATTGAAGGTTCGCTTCATCTCATCCATGATGCGGCCTTTCATCTTCTCGTAGTCGGTCTGGATACCCGCATGCTGGAATCCAAGTGACTTGCCAACCCGGGCCTCACGCGTGCCCATATTCGAGGTCATAATGACAACCGTGTTACGGAAATCGACCTTGCGTCCGAACGAATCGGTCAACTGGCCCTCGTCGAGCATCTGCAACAGGATATTGAAAACCTCGGGATGGGCCTTCTCGATCTCGTCAAGCAGTACCACCGAATACGGCTTGCGGCGGACCTTCTCGGTCAACTGGCCGCCCTCCTCGTAGCCGACATATCCCGGGGGCGCGCCAATTAACCTGGAGACCGCGAACTTCTCCATATATTCCGACATGTCTATCCTGACCATCGAGTCCTGGTTCTCAAAAAGGAACTCCGAGAGCACCTTGGCCAGCTCCGTCTTCCCCACGCCGGTAGGCCCCAAGAAGATGAAAGAGCCGATCGGGCGGTGAGGATCCTTCAATCCCGCCCTGGCTCGGCGAATTGCTTTGGAAATGGCGTGGATAGCCTCTTCCTGGCCGACCACGCGCTTGCTCAGTTCATCCTCCATGCGGAGCAGCTTTTGCGACTCTTTCTCCTCCAACTTGAACAGAGGAATACCGGTCATCTTGGAAATGACGATGGAGATATCATCCGACTTGAGCTCGGTTCTTTCCTTGTTTCTCTTTTCCTCCCACTCCCGCTTCAACCTCTCGAGCTCTTCCTTCTTCAGCTTGATGGTGTCGCGCAACTGGGCGGCCTTCTCGAATTCCTGATTCTTTACGGCTTGTTCTTTCTGCTTGCCGTATTCGATCACTTCGTCTTCGAGCTTGCCAAAGATCTCGGGCTTGGTGAATGCGGTCAGGTGCGCCCTCGAACCGGCTTCATCGATAATGTCGATCGCTTTGTCGGGCTGGAACTTGCCCGATATATAACGATCCGAGAGGTGAACGGCGGCGTCTATCGCTTCATCGGATATAATGACCTTGTGATGCTCTTCATATTTCTCCCGCAGACCTCTAAGGATTTTTATGGTATCCTGCGTTGTCGGCGGATCGATCATAACCGTCTGGAATCTGCGGTCGAGGGCGCCGTCCTTCTCAATATACTTGCGGTATTCGTTCAGCGTGGTGGCGCCAATGCATTGCAGTTCGCCCCTTGATAGAGCCGGCTTGAATATATTGGAGGCATCGAGCGAACCCTCGGCGCCGCCTGCCCCGACTATGGTATGAAGCTCGTCTATGAAGATTATGACATCTTTAGAATTTAGAATCTCGTTCATGACTGCTTTAAGACGTTCCTCAAACTGACCGCGATACTTGGTGCCGGCCACCAGCGAGGCCATATCCAAAGTTACTATCCGCTTATCCTCGAGCACCTGCGGGACCTTACTCTCGACAATGCGCTGGGCCAGTCCCTCGGCTATAGCAGTCTTACCGACACCCGGCTCGCCTATCAGGACCGGATTGTTTTTCTTGCGACGCGAGAGTATCTGGGTGACCCTCTCGATCTCGTTTTCGCGGCCGATAATCGGATCAAGCTGCGAGCGACGGGCCAGTTCGGTCAGGTCGCGGCCGAAATGGTCGAGCGCCGGAGTCTTCGATTTTTTCCTCTTGTGTCCAAACGCCGACGGCTTACCGGTCTGGACATTCCGAAGCTCCTCGTAAGCCTCCTTGTAATCGACATCGTACATGGAAAGCACCTGCGCTGCTACTCCCTCCTCGTCCTTAAGGAGCGCCAGGAGAATATGTTCGGTGTCTATATCCTTGGATTTCAAAGCCCTGGCCTCGTTGCCGGAAACCTCGAGGGTTTTCTTGGCCCTGGCGGTCAGGGGCAACTGTCCCATCTGCATAGTCCCGCCCGAGGGTTGAACAATCTCCTCGACAGATCCTTTCAGTTCGCCCAACTCGATTCCGATATTCCTCAAGATCTCTATGGCCATGCCCTCGCCCAGACGGACCAGCCCCAGAAGGAGATGCTCAGTGCCGATATAATCATGCTTCAGCCTGGCCGCCTCGTCGCGGGCAAACTCGATAGCTTTTCTGGCTCTTTCGGTGAACATTTCGTTCATCGTCATTTCACCTTTCTAAAAAACTCAGGCCTGCTTAAAGTCAGCCATACGCTGTCTAATCAGGTCGGCGCGAATCATGTCGCGCTCGGTTGTATCCATTTCACGCCCCACGTATTTCTGCAAATGCGCGGGCTGAGTGATAATCAATAGCTCGTTCAACATTCTGAAATCGAACTTATCTATAAGGCCTAACGACAACCCCAGCCGGAGCGCCGACAGCAGGTTCATGACCTCGTTCGATGTCAGCACCCTGGCGTGCATCAATATCCCGTAAGATCGCCAAACCTTATCTTCTATCTGCTCGGGCGCATCCTTCATTAGCGTTTCCTGTGCGCCCCTCTCGTATTCTATAATCTGGGACGAAATCTTGGTGAGGGAATCAATCACTTCCTCTTCGGTCCTTCCCAGGGTGGTCTGGTTAGCGATCTGGAACAGATTGCCAAGGACATCGGTACCCTCGCCATAGAATCCCCTGACCATCAACCCCACTTTTGAGATACGATTAATAACGTTATCTATCTCGCGGGTCAGCACCAGGCCCGGCAGGTGGATCAGGATGGAGGCCCGCAAACCGGTCCCGACATTGGTCGGACATGCCGTGAGGAATCCAAACTCCTCGTCATAGTCAAATTGAATGATATGCCCAATCTCGTCATCGACTTTGTTGGCGAGATCCCAACATTCATAAAGCGACATGCCTGATGAGAGAACCTGAAGCCTGATATGGTCCTCCTCATTGAGCATGATAGAAATCTTCTCCTTATCGTCGATAAAAAGGCCCCTGCCGCCACCATCGACCATGAACTGCGGCGAAATCAGATGTCTCTCCGCCAGAAACATCTGATGCAGATTATCAATGTCTCCAGAGCGGAAAAAAGCTCCCTTTTTCAAATTTTGGACCCTCGAAAATGCGCTTTGCATGAGGTCTATGATCCTGTCGCGAATATCCGAGGAGGCCGACGGTGGGAATGGAAAATCCGATACATTCCGCGCCAAGCGAATTCTCGACGACAGCACCACCGCTGAATCGGGACCGTTGCCGCTTAACCAGGGCGCCGGCTTTTTCGCCATCTCTTCAAGCAGAATTTTCGCCATATCGCCTCTACTCCGCCTCGGGCAATGCCCTGATCTGGTCCCTGATATTCGCCGCCTTCTCGAAATCCTCATCGGCGATGGCCTTCTTTAATTCGTCTCGAAGCCGTCTTTCTTCTTTGACAGGCTGCATGAGTTCGCTGGGCTCCATGCTTCCCTTGCCGCGATGCTTTGGCGATCCATGAACCTTTCTCAAAAGCTCGGCCATTTCATTGCGAAAGGCCTCGTAGCATCCGCCGCATCCCAATCGCCCTGTCTTTCCAAAGTCCTCGAAAGACATCCCGCACACCGGACACCGTTTAACCTTTGTAGTCCTCTTGGCCCCTTTGGAAACTGATGAGCCTTTGGTGGTTCCTACCATTCCAGTCACCAGCTCCGCCAGAGGGAAAGGCATGTGTTCGAAGGGTGAATGGAATCCCCGTTTCTCGGCGCAATCTTTGCATAAATTCAGCATCAGCTTTTTATTATTGACTATTTGCGTCAAATGAACCGTAGATTCATTTTGATTGCAATCCTGACAGAGCATTTTACCTTTTATCCCTCATCTACCTGAACTTGATACCGTAATTACCTGTTCCCAACCTATTATTATGCGTCGAAGGTTAGTCATGCGCAAGAACTTTGGGGCCGATAATTTTGCCATCATAAAGATTATAGGTAATATCGCCCATCCCCGCCAATTCCACATCATGCGTTGCCACTAATATACTTACACCTGTATGGTCGACAAGTTTCCGAAATAACTTTAAGAGAAGGCCGGCATTTTCCCGGTCGAGATTGCCGGTCGGCTCGTCCGCCAAGATTAACCTCGGCGAATTGACCAAGGCCCTGGCTACGGCCACCCTTTGTTGCTCACCACCAGATAGTTGGTTAGGGTAATGGTCCTGGCGATCAAGCAGGGAAAGATCGCTCAATAGAGACATAGCCCTATCTCTGGCCGCGGCCTGAGACTCACCTGCGATAAGCGCCGGCATGGTCACGTTTTCAAGCGCCGTGAAATCGGGAAGCAGGTAATGCATCTGGAACACAAACCCGATCCGGCGATTCCTGTAATCGTCTAACTTATTATCATTATAAGAGTTAAGTAGCTCACCTTGAAATATCACTTCACCCAAATCCGGCCGTTCCAGGCCGCCGATAATGTAAAGAAGCGTGCTTTTTCCTGAACCCGATGGCCCCGAGAGGATTGTGAGCTTGCCCGACTCTATCTCCATGCTGGCGCCTTTCAGAACTTCCAGAAATCCCTCCCCCCAGGGGAATCTTTTCATAATGTTCTTGGCGGCCAGGATAATATCGTTCATGTTTGTCCTGCCTTATTCATAGCGGATAATATTAACCGGGTCCAGGCGCGATGCTCTAAGAGCAGGATATATCGAAAAAAGGAGGCCTATGAGCACCGCCAGGATAAAAATCAGGGCGATGTCTAAAAAGCGGATATCTATGGGCAGCGCTGAGATAAAATAGATATCACTCGGCAAAGCGATTATCGAGTACTTCTTCTGAATCATGCATAGAATGGTACCTATCGAGACCCCCAGTATTCCCCCGGCCGCGCCGATTATCAGGCCCTGATATGCGAATATTCTCTTGACCCGCTTCCTCGAAAGCCCGGTGGCCATCAGAATACCGATATCGGCTCTCTTGGCCAGGACCATCATGATTAAGAGAGCGATAATATTGCTGGCCGCCACCAGCACAAAAAGCATGAGAACCAAAAACATCATCCACTTTTCCAGCGTCATCCAGGAAAATAGATTCCGATTGAAGTCTTTCCAATCGGTGGCGGTATACCTCAGGCCGAGCTTTTCCTCTATTGCAATTGCAACATCGTATGCTTTGAAAAAATCTCTGGTTTTAACCTCGACTGTGGTCACCGCATCTCCCAGCTCGAAAAGCTCCTGGGCGGCCGCCAGCGGCATATAGACGAAATTATCGTCGTAGGTTGACATGCCGGTTTCGATCAGTCCCACGACCATGCATGGCATGATTTTCGGGGAGAATCCGGCCATACCGCCGCTGACATCTTTGAGCGAATAGAGTCGGACTTTCTCGTTGATGGTGGCATTAAGGCGGGTGGCCAGGTTAATCCCCAGCCAAACCCCTACGAAATTACTGTCAACCGTTTCGAAATTCAAATCCTGTGTGAGGAGATAATCCTCTATTTCGGTGACGTTCTTTTCCTTATTGGGGATGATTCCGCGAACAACTATCCCGTCGGTCTCGTATTTGGATGAGATAGCGGATTTTTCGACCACTACCGGGCTGGTGGCCACCACGCCGTCGACCTCTCGGATTTGCCGCTCGACTTCCTGCCAGTTCTCTATTCCACCAAGAAATTTCGATGAAACCATCACGTGAGCCATGGTACCGATAATCCTGTTGCGGACCTCGGTCTCGAATCCGTTCATGACCGAGAGCACTATGAGCAGCGAGGCGGTCGAAAGAAGAACCACTATAATGGAAATCGATCCCAGAAGAGAAAGGAATCCCTGTCGGTGGCGCGAGGTGAAATATCGCCTGGCAATGAGGAATTCAAGCGACATCGCCTATAAAAGTTCCTTATCGATTGATTGACTCTCTGGCTCCGGCTTCATGATGGGAAAAAAGATGACATCGCGGATGGAATGACTGCCGGTCAAAAGCATTACGAAACGGTCGACACCCAGGCCGAATCCGGCAGTCGGCGGCATGCCATGATCGAGTGCGAATAGAAAATCATCATCGACAGGATGGGCCTCCATATCACCGGATTTTCGCCCCGTCTGCTGACCCTGGAATCGCGATCGCTGATCGTCGGGGTCATTTAGCTCCGAAAAGCCATTGCCGTATTCAACGCCGTCGACAAACAGCTCGAAACGTTCCACCAGGCGCGGATTGTCGCGATGTTTCTTGGCCAAAGGAGAGAGCTCGATCGGGTAGTCGACCAGGAACGTCGGCTGAATAAGCCCGGGCTCAACCAGCACCTTGCAGAGCTCGTCGAGATAAACCCCGCGGCCGAATATCCTCGTACTGGGCAGGGTCATGCCGCGGTCGGTCATTAACTTTTCCAGTTGCTTTTCGTCAGCGTCGAATATGTCCTGTCCGACGCTTTCCGCCATAGCTTTGAAGTAGGGCAACCTCGTGAATGGCGGCGCCAGATTTATTTCATTTTCACCCCTGATGATTTTCTCGTTACCCAGAACCTGCGTGGCGACCTTAAAATACATCTCCTCGATAAGCTTCATCAGGTCGTTGTAATCGGCGTAGGCCCAGTAGAACTCCAGCATGGTGAATTCCGGGTTATGATTACGGTCCATACCCTCATTGCGGAAATCTTTGGAAATCTCATAGACCTTCTCTATGCCGCCAATGACAAGCCTCTTTAAGTAAAGCTCGTCGGCAATGCGAAGATATAGCTTCAGATTGAGCGCATTTAGGTGGGTTTCAAAGGGCCGAGCGTTGGTGCCGCCGTAAACCGGCTGCAGCACCGGCGTCTCGACCTCGAGGAATCCGCGCTCATCGAGAAATTGCCGCATCAAATTGGTAATTTTGGTCCTCGCCTTGAACACCTCCAGGACCTCGGGATTGGCTATCAAGTCGATATAGCGCCTGCGGTAACGAAGTTCCTTATCCTGCAGGCCGTGCCATTTTTCGGGCAGCGGCCGAAGCGCCTTAGCGAGCAGCTCGAATCGTGCGACGCGGATTGTGATCTCGCCGGTTTTTGTTCTGAATACAGTGCCCTCCGCGCCGATTATGTCGCCCAAGTCGAAAAGGGAGAATATCTCGAACATCTCCTCGCCGACATCGTCTTTGCGCAGATATATTTGTATTACGCCGCCGCCGTCCCTGATATGGGCAAACAGCGTCTTGCCATGGCTTCGAATGCTCATTATCCGCCCTGCGAGACGCACGGCAGTTCCGTTGGCCTCCAGCAGGTCGAAATTCCCAACCACCTGCGATGATATATGCGTGCGTTCGAAGCGAAAAGGATAAGGATTAATTTCCCTTTCCTTTAGCTGTTCGAGTTTTGTCCTTCTATTCCTTAATATTTCACTTAGCTCGTCGATCATTTTCCTCCCGGATTTGGCGGGCTATTTCGAAATACGCTGTGCGCTATATTTTTCTTGCAGCCTGGCCCCAACGATCTCAGGCACGAAACAGGATATGTCGCCGCCGCGCCGGGCGATATCCTTTATCAGCGACGATGACAGGTAACTGTATTTCTCGTTAGGCATCAGGAACACAGTCTCGACCAGGGGCTCGATCTTCCTGTTCATCAGTGCCATCTGAAATTCGAATTCGAAATCGGAAACGGCCCGCAGGCCGCGGATAATCACGCTGGCGTTTATCGACCTGGCATATCTGGCGGTCAGGTCGTTGAACCAGGTAACGGTTATCCCGTCGATATCGGCAGTTGCCTTCCTGATGAGTTCGATCCTCTCCTCCACCGAAAACAACGGGTTTTTTTGGGGGTTCTCCGACACCGCCACAATCAGGCTGCTGAATATTTTCCTGGCCCTTTTCACTATATCTATATGTCCCAGAGTCACCGGATCGAATGTCCCCGGATACAGAGCAATTTCACCCATCGCCTTTTCCTTTCTCGCTGGTGGCATCCAAGCCAGGCTTCTTTCGGACTAAAAAGCTTACAGACGTATCGCCGAGGTCAAGCCGCCGCAACAGCCGATATTCATCCCCTTCATTCCCCCAATCGGACTCGTGCTCCAAAATCAATATCCCATACCAGTTGAATTTTGGCAAGGATAATAAAGCCAAAAGCTTCCGGGCGTATCCCGCTCTATACGGCGGATCGGCGAATATTATTCCGATGCCTTGCAGGTGTTTCGGCCTTAAATTGAACACGTTCATGGTCATGACCGCGGATATGCTTTCGACATCAAGTCGCCTGATATTTTCTCTCACAGCAACAATGGAACCATAATTGCTATCCACAAAAAGGGCCTGACAGGCGCCCCTCGATAGAGCCTCCAGGCCAAGCGCGCCCGACCCGCAGAAAAGATCCGCTATCGAGGCTTCAATGATATCAGTCCCCAACGCTGAAAAGATCGATTCCCTTATCTTTTCAGTCGAGGGCCTGATATTGCGAATTTTGGGCGCCTTTATTATTCTGCCCTTGTACAGCCCGCCCGCGATTTTCATCAGCTCCGAACTGTCCCCTGGCCTGGTAAAGACGAGCTACGCATGACAAAATCGGCAACTCCCCAGGCGCTGGCATATTCCAGGTTATGTATCCCCATGAAAGCCGGGACCACAGGCGACCAGTTAGTTGCAAAACATCCAGTAAAGCCGGTGATTACCAGGGGCAGCGTCTCGGAGACATCGGCCCGGCTCAAAAAATATGTTTCGATATCCGCGGCAATTTCGTTTTTACTTGACGAGCCAATCATAAAAAGCCGGCTATGGTCAAAGCTGCCGTCCCTGGCGAATATGGCCAGGATTCCATTATGGCGGCAATCGACAATTCCAGCTTGAGCAATGTCACCCCTGTCCAGCGACTTATCCAATACTTGAACCAGGCCGACCTGTTCGGGGATGAATTTAATGGTCTGGTTGTCCCCCGGTTTCAATATCATTGAAAATTCATCATACCGCTTTAATGTCGTGGCGTGGAGGAGCATTTCGGTTTTTGTGGCATCAAAACTCTGCCTTAAGGATATGAAGCTGTAATGATAATCGTCGAGCTTTCCAGGAAGATGATTACCGGCTACCCAATTGAGATATTCGGGTTTTTCCTGAACAAGTCTATTCTCGATGCTGAGCCTTTTTAGATAGCACGTTTCGGCCGGCAGCGCGAAAACTATTTGCTCGGCACCATCAAGAATCTGCCTGGCTTCTTCCCCGGCCTGCTCCCGTATCGAGCCTGGGTCGTAAGCGCCCTGGTTTGGACTTCTCCCTTCAAGCGTAAATGTACGGAACAGAGGTTCGGAGTCCCTGCCGGAATGGCCGGCCAGCAACAGGGAGTTATTCTCAATGGCCACGCCGAGTATCATTTTGCCACTACCATGTCCCGAATCCGAGTCAGCTTGGCCGGGCCTATGCCTTTGACATTCATGAGATCATCTACGCTTCGAAATTTGCCGACACTGTCGCGATACGAAATTATGTTCTCCGCCAACGCCGGACCTATCCCCGGAAGCGCCTCGAAATCATAAAAGCCGCATTTATTGATATCAATCCTCTCGGAATCCATGGCAATATTCAAATTTGGGAATCGGGCATGTATTACCGAATCGACTGAAATATGAGCGGAATCCTGCTTGGTCGCATCGTAACGATAATTATATACGCCACTGGCGCCCGGGAGGCGAATGTTGAATCTCGCGGCCTTCTCATATCTCTGAATCAAGACCAGGACCGAACCCAATAGGGCCAACATCGACAGGATGGCAATTACCCTGAATCCTGATGGTTTAAATTGAACCATAGGTTTCAAGTTATGAGCGATAGACTGCAATGTCAAGCAAGGGGTTGGTCTTTTGGCCGCCCAATGTCGCCATCGCCAGGGCCGATTTATCCTCGTTGTGCGGCTCAATTCGCCATTCGATCCTGCCCGGGGATGCGATCAGGCTTCGCCCTTGCAGCTTTCGGCCAGTCAAAACCCCCGAAGCGCTCACCTTGATGACTATCGTATTGGCGGCCGACGCGCCGGCAGAAAAAATGTCCATATCCCTTTTGAATTTCGTTTCGACCGATTCGCCCGGCCGGAACCGAGAAGTATTGGGTATGAACAGCAAATCCGGTTTCAGTCCTCGGATATTTCGAAATGAATCCGGTAACAGGGCATCGGCGCAGATTAGCAGGCCGATTCTGACCGATCCGATCTCGAACACTCGATATTCTGTCCCCGGCGACAGAAGTCCCTGACCCTCATTGCGATACAGATGTATTTTGTCGTAATACCCGACCATCTTGCCCCGATTAAGCAAATAGCACCGGTTAAACAACCGGGCGCCCTCTTTCACCACCAGGGAACCACCCATGATGATGCATTCCAATTGGCGAGACCATCCCAGCAGGCACTCCAGCATCTTGTCGTGTATCACATGCGATGTTGTCACATCGATGAACGGTGAGCCAACAAAATAATACTCTGGGAACGCGATGATGTCCGGGATAAACTCCCGAAGCTTTCGCAAGTATGGCTCTCTCAAGCCGGAGCCCGGGCTATCCTGAATCAGCGCTATCTTGATATGATTAATATGTCGAATTCCTGCTTAGTTGCCCTGGTTGCCATCCGTATTAATATAATTTCGCGAGTTTGATGGGGCCATAGTAATGCTTCAGGATTTTGTCGTACTTCTCGCCGGCTCGCGAGCGCCCGATCGCCCCGCACTGGCACATACCCACCCCATGACCGTTTCCCAGGCCCGAAATTTCCAGCCCTGCCAGCTTTCCGTCGACGACTACCTTCTTGGGCGTGAAATTAGTCGAGGGTAGAATCGCGCCCGGAGGTGACGCCCTTACCAGGGCCCAGCGGATCCGGTCACTTGTTTCGCGGAATATGCCAGCATCAGTATCGACCTCTATCATCTCCACTCGTCCGCTTCTCTTGTCTATCGCGAAATTCAGATCATTAATCGATCTAAAATCATCAGCCCTGGCTCCGTTTTTTCCCGAAAAATACCTGATGAGCGTCTCTCTTAGCCTCTCCAGCGTATATGTCTCGCTCCAGGAGTAGGTCTTTGCCCAGGTACAAAAAGAGTCATCATCGACCCCCATGAGATAATCAACCGGGCTTCGCTCCGGCCAGATCTTCTCTACGGGCGCGGTGTGGCCGCCGCAGACGGCGTGATAAAAAGCGGCGATCGGCTGGCCGTTGAAGATAATTATCTCGCCCCTGGTTTCCTCTATCCCCCGGCTGAGAAAATCCTTTTCGCTGTCAAACCCTGTATAGACCTGGTCTGCAACTGTGGGAGAGAGACTTCCCGGCGACCCGCTTTCAGTAAGTCGCCAGACAGCATAGGTTCTGGCCGCTATGGCCTGCGCCTTGACAGCTTCATATTCGTCCGGAGTCCTATCCCCGATCTCTGCTGGCAGAACCCCGCGGAGATAATCCTCGATATCGACCATGTTCAGGATCAATGCGTCCTCGGGCGCATCCTGGTACTTGCATTTAATGTAGCCACGATAGGCCCGGCCATTGAATGTCACAAGAGACGACCCATAACGGGGCTTAACGCGCACTTCTGCCAGCCCATATGCCAGGACATCGTTATCATCGCTGATCTCTATACCATTATTACGATAGCGAAATTTGATATCGGTTGAAAAATAGAAAATTTCCGAAAGCTTCACGCCCCGGTAGCATTCTATTACAGCCTCCCCCCTGACCCCAATATTCCACTCGAAACCCTCGTACAGCTTAACAGGAATTTCCCGTTTGAAGCTTTTTGACAACCTATCAAGATAACTCTGGGCCGGCAGATTTGCGCATAAGACAAGTACAACCGCCAAAGAGATGCGAATTGGTCTTATGGCAGACATAACTTTCCCGGAATATATGGCCTTTTCGCCCCCGTAAAATAGCGCGCTGAAACCGGCTGCCTTTTTATATAACACCAGGCGAGATACCCCCAGAGTAACGCTTCCAGGTAATCCGGATCGTACAGGAGGTCAGCGGTTGTCGATACTTTCACACTCGGCATTAGTAAGCCCAGCCTGTTAAGAATAGCCTTGTTATGGGCGCCGCCGCCGCAGAGGAATATTTCCTTCACCCTGGGGGCGAATTTCGTCATAAATTCGGCTATGGCGCAAACAGTGATATCCGTGAGAGTCGAAATAATATCCTCCGATGATGACTTGCCAATCCGCCGCATGACTTTTTCCAAATATGGTCCCCCGAAAAGCTCTCTGCCGGTCGATTTGGGCGGTTTCCGCAAAAAGAACGGGTCTGAGAGAGCTTCATTTACCACGTCAAAGCGAGAGCGCCCTGACAGCGCTACCCTGCCGTCCCTGTCATAGGCCTTTCCAAAAAGGATTTTCATGGCCCGATCTATCACCATGTTACCAGGGCCGCAATCGGCGGCGAATGGCCTGGATTTTGAATCATGCGGCGGAAGCACTGTTACATTCGATATTCCCCCAATATTGACAATGGCCCGCCACTTGCATCGATGCCTGAACAGGGCCTCATGCAATATAGGAGAAAGGGGCGCCCCCTCACCACCGGCCGCGATATCGGAACGCCTGAAATCGGAAATTACCGGAAGGCCCGTAATCAGCGCCACGCGGGCCGCATCACCGATCTGATATGTTATCTTATGGGAGACATTGTCTGGCAGATGGCGAACGGTTTGCCCATGAATAGCTATCAGGTCGATTCGTTTTTCTTCTGAGGCGGCCTTTTTGATAAAACCTCTCGCCTTTTCGCCGATAATTTCCCCCAACTCGGCATCGAGCTTTAACCATTCGACCCCGTCATGAAAATCCGGCTCCCCGGCAGAAATGATCCTGGCCCTTAAGCGCTCACCGAAAGCATAAGTGGCGCACGATATAATACACGGTTTGCCGGACGTGAATCTGCACAGCGCCAGGTCGAGGCCATCGGCGCTGGTGCCGGAATTGACCCCGAGAATATTCAGGCTCTTGCCAAATTTTAGCTGCAAAGAGAGATTAGAGTACATTCCTGAAGGCATCCACCACTATCTCATTTTCAGAGGCCAATCTCATGAATGCGGGATCAACATCATAACGTCTTCGCATCGAATCTATCGCCTGGATCTGTAACTCGATGGTTCTCGAGATTATGAGTAAGTTATGTCCGGCGTAAAGCGCTTTTTCCGCCGCCTGGCCTATTGGATCCCCGGTTTCCGCCCCGGACATGCAAAGGTCGTCGGATATTATCGGCCCACGATGTCCCAAGGTATTTCGAAGGTGGCCGATCGCATTTCTTGAGTATGTGGCGCAATTTTCGCGGTCGATGGCGGGCGCCAATATGTGGGTGGTCATTATGCAATCCACTCCGGCCTTGACGACCGATCTGAACGGCCTCCAGTGGTAATCGAGAAATCCCTCGAGGGTTTCATCCGATCTGGTCAGCATCTCGTGCGGATCTCCGGCGCCGCACCCGAGCCCGGGGAAATGCTTGGCGCAGGTGGCTATGCCGCGACTCCTGAATTCCTCGATCAGGACCTCCGCGAATTCCGACACCCTCTCCGGATTATCGCCGAACGTCCTATCCCTTAATGCGGAATTCTCGCTGGCATTCGAAAACAGGTCGACAACCGGGGCCAGGTTCATGTTCAAACCGGCCATGGCCATCATATCGGCAGTGGCATCGCACCAAGTCCGGAACTCGGTCAGGCTGCCCTGCTTAAGGTAATACGATGGCTTTCTTGATATGGGGAATGTCCCCTTTAGCCTCTGGACGCGCCCCGGCTCCTGGTCCACGGCAAAGATGGTCTTATCCCTGCAGGCCGACTTCAAGCCAGCCACCAGGGAACGCAGCTGTTCAGGATCATGATAATTATGCCCCAGAAACAGGAAACCCGCAGGCGGATTATCATCGATTAATTTCAGGAACTGGTCAGTGGGCTCCTGGCCATCGAAGCCCAGCATGAGGAATCTGGCTGGATTAAAAACCACTGTCATACGGAGACATTAACCGACGTCCTCTTCTCGGCATTGGCCATATGCACTCGATTCCTGCCGTCGGCCTTGGCCTGGTAGAGCGCCTTGTCGGCTTTTTCCAGTAATTGATCGAGGGTATGGACCCCATTGGGGTAGCTCGCAACTCCGATCGAAATGGTGATCTGCAGATCCCGATGCCCCTGGGCGTTGGAGAAAAATGCCTTCTCCGTAGCCACCCTTATTCGCTCCGCGATGACAAGGGCGTCCTGGTCTCCCGTCTGGGGAAGAATCACCGCGAATTCCTCGCCTCCATAGCGGGCCACAATATCGACATCGCGCACGCACTGCTTGATGACATTGGCGATCTCGCGAAGGACTATATTCCCGGTCTGATGCCCAAAGGCGTCGTTGATTTTCTTGAAATGATCCAGGTCCATCATCAAGAGCGAAAATCTTTGCCGATATCGGTCGGCGCGCCGAAGCTCATCGGCGAGTTTGTTCCGGAAGAACCGGTAATTGTATAATTCGGTCAACGCATCCGTTATTGTAAGCTCTTCGGTCTTTTTATGCAAGAGGGAGTTATCTATGGCCACCGCCGCTGAGTTGGCGAAAATCATGAGAAGGTGTCTCTCGCGCTCGGTCGGCATTGTTCCCTTTTCGGTGACCACCCGCATGATACCTATGAGTTTCCCCCGCGACACCAGCGGGATATCGAGAAAATCAGCGCCGCCTTCCCCATTGTCGAAATTTAGCTGCTTGAAGAGGGCTGTCCTGTCCCCAACCTCCATCAGCGGGCTGGTATCCCTGACATGCATCGGCGGCTTCTCGAAAATTCGTTTGTTTGAGTTGTTAAGGCTGGCATAGAGGTACAGGCAGTCGGCGGCGACGTTGGTTAGGTAGACCTGACATTTCTGGAGCCGAAATATCCTGTGCGCAACGTTTAGAATCTCCTGGAGAAGCTTATCCATTTCGAGGATTCCCGAGAGGGCCCGCGTGGTTTCGTAAATGTTGCTGAGCTGCGCCTGCGACTTCTCAAGCTCCCACGTTCTCTCGTTCAATACATCGAGCGTTTTGAGCAACTTCTTTTCCGAGGAAACCATCGATTTGGCGGCGGCATATGAAATCAGGCCGACCAACCAGATTGAACCCAGGCGCGACACAAAATGCTCAAGCGGCACTGAGGAATTGCCCAGGGGATAAACCGACAGCCAGTAGCAGGCCCCATACCAAACGGCGCCGACGTAGCCGCGCCATCCCACCGAGACAATTGATGCCAAAGCCACAACCGGGAAAAAGGCGAGATAGAAACCGGAATGGAAACCGCCCGTGAATCTAACTATCAAGGCTATCACAACAGCATCAAACGTGGCATGAACAAAGAAGAGGTTGTAAAGCTTTATGAACTTCTGGCGGCCAAGCCAGCCAAGAAACAGCACGATCACTGAATATGCCAGAATGGTCAGAAGGATATATTGCTTGAATTCTTCTATCGGTTCCGCGATTCTATACCAAATCAGGCATCCGCCCAATAGAACCAGGTGCAGGTAAGGGTAGATTTTTCCGACCTTCGTTGCAAAAACCATATAATATCGCCTCAACAGATATATCGACAGAAAAGGGGCACCATTGATTCCCCCTGGTAATTTAGCGTCTTAAGCAGTTGATATTCGGATGGATGTCGGGTCTTTCGACAATGCCGGCTTAGAACGGCAGGCATCCGTATATTTCTTGAATAAATTGCCGCTCGAAAGCCTCCATCGCCGCAACGCTGGGGGGGTCATCGAGGGTTACGAATCTCACGAAAGCCTTGTCGGTTGGTCGCAAGATCAGCGAGCCTACCATGGTATAGAATTTTAACATGTAATCACTGGCCGTCTCGCCCATCCGAGTGATATACCAAAAATCCATCACCTGGCGGGCCTGCCCCAGGCTGAGATAAAATCGTACAGCGCCAATCGCCCGCCCTTCATACTCGATCACCTTCGGCACCGAACCCGTAATCACCCAGCCAGATCCTGGAAGGCAATTGCGTGGCGAATGAATTGACCCTATGGTGTTTTCAGGAGAATAGTAATCTACAAACAATTGCACCCTGCTGCCATTGCGGTTTATATACGAAGCTGCAAAAATCTCGTCGGGGCTCAAGAGCTCGATTATCGGCTTGGGAAGCTCTTCCAATCGACCCACCCATTCACCCTTTGTCAGCGGAAGCCTCCGAAAATCGGAATTTAGTCCAGCAGGGGCCCGATAGTGCACGATAATCTGGGCAGCAGCAAAGGTGGCCGCTATCAAACCCAGGAATATTACAAGGGTTTTCTTTTCCATTTCAGAAGTCCTGCTATAGCAATCATTATCAGCAATGCCACCACAAACACGAGAATGCCTGAAACCTCATGCAGGAAATCCTCTGCCAGCTTGGGGCTGATGGCGTAGGCTCCCACGGCCGTGACAACCAGCCTGAAAATATTGACCAGAATGGCCACCGGTATCGCCATGACAAATAAAAGAAGCGGACGGATTTTACCGGGCAGGATAAGATTGCCCATGAGCGCGGCCAGGGCCAATAACGCGACAAGGCTTCTCAAGCCGCTGCAGGCCTCCACGACCTGAAGGGTATATCCCGGCAGAAAAATAATATTTCCCTCCCTGGATGACGGCACACCTATCAGATGCAATATGGCGCTGGTGTTCTTGCTGGCGAATAACTGCAACGGCATGGTGGCCGAATAATATATTATCGCCGGAATGGGGATCATGAAGATCAAAAAGAAAAAGGCGAACCATACCTTTCTGAAATTTTCATTGCCCATATAGTAAAGCGCCAGCCCGGTAATAGTCAGGACAAGCGAGAATCTGGTCGCGAAAAACTCCGAGGCCGCCGCCCCAAATAACAACCCTACACATCCAAGCACGAAAAATATAAATCCGGTCCTGCTAACCGGAGCAGGGAATTTTATCTCCGCCCGTTTTCTCCAGAAAAGGAATATCGAAACAGGAATGACCAAGAATCCATGAGAATAATTGCCGTCCCTCAGCCAATCCCCGATTAGCCCCCAGAGCAACTGGATATTCAAGAGGGCTACCAGCCCCAATAGAATATACGGAAAGCGATGCTTAGTTAAATGCACCTTAAGGTCGGTTGCGATTTCGGACAATAAGCTGCTCCTGCCGCGTATCAGGTTTGAAAATCGGCCCCTTAAGAAATCCAGGCAGGGGCCTCAAGGCATTATAATGTAAGATGATATGGAAAACAATCTATAATATATTCGGAGCATTTCCCATTGACTCTGCAATTTATTTCACATATTGATAAATTATTATGCACACAGGAGATATATGGCGCCAAAAACCATGCGTCATATTTCCATAAGCTCATTTATTTCAACTAATTACAATACCTAAGCAAAATGTCGTATTATGGCACTTCTTTTGCTTAAATATTGATCCGGGACAAGGCCATTTGATAATGAAGATTGGTTTTTCTGTGGATAAAGGAGCGACTCGATGAAGAGAATATTGATTTTTTCTCTGGCCCTTATTTTGACCTCCTCTTTTTATTCTCTCGCCGTGGGGAGCATTTTGAACGATTATTTCGGCGTTCAGCTATCTGTGAACTCGACTGGCGTCTTCAATATGCCCTGGGATCCGATTCGCGGGCAATTTTTGCATGAAGATTGGGGCTCTGATAGTGGTCCGCAGGCGCCCGACCCTGGCCCACAATATTATCTTTCCGAGGTGTTCGATATAGAGGCCATGTACATGGATTTCGACATGGACAATGGCCAGTTGGTTTATTCAATAGTTACTTCGATGCCGAATACAGGATTTAATCAGGTCCCCTGGTACCCGGGATATGTTTTCCGGGCAGGTGACGTCCGATTTCAAATCGGTTCTGAGCTTTACGTGGTAGGCACGCATGAAGGATTTACCGGGCATTTGTATCATAACCCCGTCATGACCTACCGGGATGCGCACCGGGGATTCGCCGGGCGCGGCAACCCGACTCTCTCTTATGTCAATTATGGCCAGGAACTGGCCATCACTAATATGGAATTTAGTTATTCGCGGTATCTCAACCATTACGGCAATTCCCTCATGGAAAGCGGATACGGTTCCAATCTATATGCCACGTATCTGATAGAAGGCAGAATTTCTTTCGCTGATTTGGGCGGCGCTCCGCAGGACGAAAATGCCACGATGTCCCTGGGCATGAGCTGTAACAACGATATCGCGACTATGACTTCGGTCCCGGAACCGTCGACGATAGCCCTTCTGGGTATCGGCCTATTGGGTCTCTACGGCGGGCGGCGACGTTTCCTTAAATAATGATGCAATAAACAGGTTTAATGAGCCGGCCTATTGTTGGGCCGGTCTTATTATTTTCCGCTGATTGATCCAGGCAGGCGGGCACAGAGATTAAATTCTGTCATTGGAGATGCGATTATATTATAATGTGTGGTATATGATCGCGCTGCACGCGGCTATTTGCCAAGAGTCAGGCCCGGGGAGGACTTGTGATTAGAAGGCATTTTCCTGATCTCACGTTATTATTACTGCTGTCCGTTTTATTTTCGGTTATCACAGGATGCGGTCGACAAACCGACACCGCGCTCAGATTTGAGATGGAGCGCCTCCTTGTCCAGGCCGATCGGCTACAAGACCAGTTGAAAATAAGAAGCGCCGCATTGCCTGAAAGCGACCTTAATAGGCTCATTGAGGCTTATGAGAAGGTGGCCGCTAAAGCACCGGCGATAAAAAGCCTCTCAGAAATCGAAAAAGCTTCGGAGGATCGGAAACAGGCCTGGGCGATAGGCTCACTGGCGGTCACCAGGATCGGCACTCTGTATCTGAATCACAGGATCTACGATAAAGCATTTGAGCGCTTCAAGTCGGTCGCCGATAATCCTACCACTACAACGTTGGAGAAAAACGCTGTTACCAGCTATATGGCGCTGGCCCTCGAAAGGCTTGGCCGCTACCAAGAGGCCTCGGTGTTTTACGATTCCCTTGCTATCGGTTATTTGGCCGTTCTCGCGCCACAGAATCCCAATCTCGACGCTCTCGACGGACCCTTAAAATCCGCCGAAATGTGGATGAAGGCCGGTTACAGAAATCGATATCTGGAGAAAATGGTTCTGGCGGAATCATATTATAAGAACATCATAGATAAGTATAAGGGCACCTTGCTGGAGGCCGCCGCAGTTGGTAAGCTTTCCGGCGCCTACCTGCAGCAATCCAAGTTTGATGATGCCATCAGAGTCCTGCAAACAGTGCGCGATGACAGTTCGGGATATATTAGCCCCACCATTTTGATGACGATCGCCGATATCTACTTGAATCGCCTGCGCGATTTCCGGAGCGCCGAAAGGACATATCGCGATTTCCTCGAGTATTACCCGAAACATGAGAGCGCCGCCCTCGCGCAGCTTGGCCTGGGTCTTACCCTTTTCGAACAAACCAAATATGCCGAGGCCAGGAAAGCGGTCCAGGGTATCGAGAAGATACCGAGGATCAGACAGAATACTACAGCACAGGCATTATTCCTGGTGGCGCTTTGCTTTGAGAAAGAGGACAAGTGGGAACTGGCCAAGGGGCAGTTCGATATAGTACAATCATCTTTCATAGGCACAGAGCACGCGTTCGAGGCGGCTCTGCACGTGCCTGCCTATTACCGCAATCGCGGTAAGACAGAACTGGCTGAGAGGGCTTATGAGAGCGCGGTGCGCTATATTGAAAAATACGCTGAAGAGAACACCGCCAATCCCGTATCGGTATCAAGGGCTCTTGGATACCTTGTCAGAGCTTATACCGAAAATGGGGATTATGACAATGCCGCAAGGCAATTGACCGCGCTTCACGACCGTTTCCCGCAGTTGCCCGAGGGCAAGCTTGCTCCCTTGCGCCTCGGCGAACTCTTTGAGACCGTCATCAATGACACCGCCAAGGCAATTGATTGGCTGCGAATTTTCGTGGCGGAGAATCCTGACGCAAGCAATATAAACGATATCAAAAATCACATACTGGATTTACAATCGCATAAGGGAAAAACTATCGGCCGACGCTAATGTTAAAAATGTATCATGATTCGGGGATAGGACTATTTGCCCGTCCCTTTTTATTTTTAGGCCAAACGGAAAGCGTCAGATTACGATCCGACGCCTTGAAATAGATTCGATATTTCTGCTTTGGCAGCCAATCACCGATTTACAATCAGCATAAATAGCAGACATCGGGTTCTCGTGCCGCCGAGGCCTCATCGAGACGCGAGACCGGCGTGGTATACGGCGCGCCCTTCACCAGGTCCGGATTCTTCTCCGCCTCATCTGCGATTTGGAACATGACCTCGACAAAGTTATCGAGCGAAGCCTTGCTTTCAGACTCGGTCGGTTCGATCATCAAAGCCTCGGGCACGATCAGGGGGAAATATACCGTAGGAGCATGAATACCGAAATCGAGAATTCTCTTGGCAATATCGAGCGTCTTTACACCAAGGGCCTTCTGCCTGTTTCCGGACAACACGAATTCATGCAGGGATCGGCCGGTATATGGGAGGTCATATCGGTGGTTGAGTTTCGTGCGCAGATAATTGGCATTGATAATCGCGCTCTCAGCGATCTCCCGCAAGCCAGGCCCGCCGTGATGCCTGATATAGCAATAGGCGCGTATCAGGTTGGCGGTGTTGCCATGGAAACTGTGCACCGGGCCGATCGAGAGCGGGCGATTATGATCGAGGTTGTAAGACATGTTGCCTTTTTTATCCAGTTTTTTCGCCACTACTGGAGACGGAAGATATGGCTCCATAAAGGCCTTAACCCCAAGCGCGCCGGCGCCCGGCCCGCCGCCGCCATGAGGCGTGGAAAAGGTCTTATGCGTATTGAAATGGACTATGTCGAATCCCAGGTCGCCGGGCCGCGTGATTCCAAGGAGCGCGTTGAGGTTGGCGCCGTCCATGTATAGAACACCGCCGCAACTGTGCACCGACTTGGCAATATCCTTTATTTCCATTTCATAAAGGCCAAGCGTATTAGGGTTGGTCAGCATGAACGCCGCCAGATCATCATTACAATGTTCGGCCAATTTTGACAGGTCAACCCGTCCCTCTGCATTTGACGGTATCTGTATAACCTCATAGCCGGCCATGGCCACCGAGGCAGGGTTGGTGCCGTGTGCCGAATCGGGCAGGACGACCTTGGTGGGTTTACGTTTGTTATGCTCGTGATAGGCTCGTATCATCAGAAGCGCCGTGAACTCTCCGTGGGCCCCTGCCGCCGGCTGAAGCGTCACGGCATCCATGCCGGCAATCTCCTTGAGCATCTCGGAGAGCTCGTACAATACCTGCAATGTCCCCTGGACGAGGGTATCCGGGAAATTGGGATGGGCGTCCGTGAAACCCGGCAGGCGCGCCAGCTTTTCATTAACCTTGGGATTATATTTCATTGTGCAGGAGCCGAGTGGATAGAATCCCTTATCGATATGATGATTTTTCAGCGATAAGGCCACGAAATGCCGCATCACCTCCGGCTCGGACACCATCGGCAGGTTGAGCTCGCCCCTCCGTAATAGCTCTTTGGGAATCACATCGTCGGACTTCACATCTGGCACATCAAGGGGCGGCAGGGAAATTCCCTCTGTCCCCGGCGACGACAAATCGAAAATGAACTTATCATATTCCAGGCTCATAAATTCTCCTCAATATCAGCAAGCCTTTTTAAGACCCAATCGCTTTTGCCATTGGGAAACTGCTGCAGATACGTTCTATAAATGGCGGCGGCGTTTTTATTATCGCCGCTCTGTGCCGTAAAGAATCCCGTCAAGGCCAGAGCGTTTTCAGCCTCGGGCGAAGTGGGATAGCGCCTGATCAACTCGTTTGCGATTTCAAGTGCCGCCTGGTAATTCTGTGATCTGGCATGCACATCGCAGATAGCCGCCAGCGCCCGCGATCCCAGGCCGCGCCGATTATCCTGATCGAGTTGAAGTACGCGGTTGTAAAATTCGATGGCGTTCGTCCAGTCGGAGCGGCCGGCATATTTCTCGCCGATCAACATGAGATATTCGGGATTGTCCGGCTCATCCTCGAGGCGTGTCAGGTAATCCCCCAGGATTTCCTTTCCCTGAAGATAGAGCTGAATCTGATTGTAAAATTCGTTGGGAGGCAGATATCCCAGGATTCGGTCGATTTCCGTACCATCGGGCTTGGTAACTACCACAGTGGGATAACCCGCAATGGCAAACTTTCCGGCTATCGCAGTATCCTTTTCAGAATCGATTCTGACAAAAAGAATATCTTTCGACAACGATATGACGATCGAATCGGCAAACGTAATCTTCTCAAGCGTGTCCGAGTATGCCGACCACCCGGCATAGAATTGGATTATCATCGGCTTTTTGGCTTTGGCCGCGGCCGTCCGTGCCAAATCCAAGTTTTCGTAGAATGAGATCTCGGTCGGGATACGGCTCGAGCCACCCCCGCATCCCGTGAATCCGATGCCGATGGCCAAAATCAAGGCAGTCAAATTCCTCATCTAATCTCCTCTGGCGGGACTATAGTCTCGACAATCTGGCGGGCGCGATTCTCATCATGCGCGGTTACGTAAAGGCGGTAATTGAAAAAGCCCTGGTCGAATGGCAGCATACCGCGCCAATGATAACCTGTCACCGATTTCAGGAGCGCGGGGATCTTTTCATTTTCCAATGCGGCAATCACCATATCGATATATACCTGATTCCTGGTTTGGAGAACCAGCACGATATCATCGGGATCGCCATCGCCGGCATTTCGGCGCACCATATTTTCCGCGGCCTCGCTCCTCATGCCACCGCAGCCAACTCTGATGCCAGCCGGTCGATTTCCTCTTTCGACCTCTTCTCTGTCACGGCTATCATAAGGGAGCCGCGTAACCCAAGGCCAAACCGACCCAGATCTATTCCGGGAACTATCCCCTTCTTGGACAACCTGGTAATGAGCGTCCCCGCCGCCACCGGCCCCTCGACCACGAACTCCTTGAAGAAGGGACCTTTGAACTTGAGTGAATAGCCGGGGATGCCTGCAATTTTCCGTGCTGCATAGTGGGCCTTGGAGAGACATAATTGGCCGACCTTCTCTAGGCCAATTTTGCCTAAAAGCGACATGTAGACTGTCGCGGCCAATGCACAAAGCGCCTGGTTGGTGCAGATGTTCGAGGTCGCCCGCTCGCGGCGGATATGTTGTTCGCGAGTTTGAAGAGTCAGAACGAATCCGGGCTTGCCGTTCTTGTCCTTAGTGCGCCCCGCCAAACGGCCCGGAATGCGCCGGATAAACTCTTTTCTTGTCGAAAGAAGCCCCAGGTACGGCCCGCCGAAGTTGAGCGGCAGGCCCAGCGCCTGCCCTTCAGCCACGGCGATATCGGCACCGCACTCACCCGGTGGCGCCAGGATACCCGGCGACAACGGGTCGTAACCCATGATGAACAGCGCGCCGGCCGATTTGGCCGCCTGAGCATATTCCACGGCTTTCTCGATCTGGCCGAGGAAATTCGGGCTCTGCAGCACAACGGCCGCCACTCTATCGGAAAGCTTATTTTTCAGGTCGCTAATACTGGTAGTCCCATCGAGCTGTTCAATCATCCTTATGCGAACCTTCTGCCCGGCCAGGTATCCCCTGACCACTTTGACATAATTCGGGCTGACTGCTTGAGAAATCAGAAGGTCCTTTCGACCCGTGTGGGCCAGCGCCATCATGACAGCTTCAGCCAGGGCTGTGGCCCCATCATACATGGAGGCGTTGGTAACATCCATCGAGGTTAGGCGGCTGATGAACGATTGGAATTCGTAGATGACCTGCAACGTCCCCTGTGAAACTTCGGCTTGATAGGGAGTGTACGCGGTGTAAAACTCCGGGCGGAGAAGAATATGATCGACCGCCGCCGGCGAGAAATGATCATACGCTCCACCACCGGCAAAATTGGACACCACGTCGGCGTTCTTGGCGGCCAACTCTCGAAGCTGTTTTTCGAGTTCAAATTCACTCAAGGCCTTTGGCAGATTCAAGGGCCTATCCAGTAAAACGTCGGGCGAAATGCACTTTACCAAATCCGCAAAATCGGCAACTCCGATTTCATCTAGCATTTGCCGGCGGACTTCCGGGGAATTGGGAATGTAACTCATATTTTCTTCAGCAAAGCCTCGTAATCCGAAGCGGAAAGAAGAGTATCCAATTCGCTGGCATTGGAATACTTAATCTTGATTATCCAGCCGTGACCATACGGGTCCTGGTTGATGATGGCTGCCTCGCCGGCAACCTCGCTATTGACTTCCACAACTTCGCCGGATAAGGGGCTGAAAAGGTCAGAAATAGCTTTAACCGCTTCGATTGTCCCAAATGGCTTCATCTGTTGGACCTTGGTTCCGACCTTCGTTGTTTCCACAAAAACGACATCGCCAAGCTCGCCGGTGGCGTAGTCAGTAATCCCGATCGTAGCAATATTGCCTTCGACTTTTACCCATTCGTGTTCTTTGGTATATTTAAAATCGCTGGGTATCACAAATCCTCCTTGGCCAACTGGCCTTCTTTTAGCTCTGATTCAATGCCCCCGGTCAACATAAATCGGTTCACAAACGTGTTATCGTAAAGCCCTAACACGAAATCGCTATCTTTGAAGACGCGCTTGTAGAAATCACATGTGGTCGGTATTCCCTCGATTATGAACTCGTCAAGGCACCGTAGTACCCGTGCGATCGCCTCTTGACGATTCTTGCCGGATACGATTAATTTCGCGAGAAGTGAGTCATAATTCGGCGGAATCGTGTAGCCACAATAGACATGCGTGTCGACCCTAACGTTGTGACCGCCGGGCGGTAAAAATTGCGAGACCTGCCCTGGAGCCGGCGCGAAATTGCGCTCGGGGTCCTCCGCATTGATACGGCATTCGAAGACATGCCCGCTGAATGTGATATCCGATTGCGCAAATGGCAACTTGTTACCGGCTGCGATCTTGATCTGCTCTTGCACCAGGTCTATTCCTGTCACTTGTTCAGTCACAGGGTGTTCCACCTGAATGCGAGTGTTAGCCTCCATGAAATAGTAGTTGCCATCGGGGTCGACCAAAAATTCGAATGTCCCAGCGTTAGTATAGCCAGCGGCTCTGGCACCTGAGATGGCTGCCTGCCCCATTTTTTCGCGAAGGGGGGCTGTTATAACCGGGGACGGCGATTCCTCGATAAGCTTCTGGTGCCGGCGCTGCACGGTGCAATCGCGTTCGCCGAGATGAACCACGTTGCCGTGATTATCGGCCAGGATCTGGATTTCGATGTGCCTTGGCTGGGAGATATATTTTTCGAAATAGACGTCGGGATTGCCAAAGGTGGCAGCGGCCTCGCCACGCGCAGTTTCGAAGGACCTTTTTAACTCGGCAGGCGATGTTACCAGCCTCATGCCGCGCCCGCCGCCGCCCGCTACGGCCTTGATCATGAGGGGATATCCAATTTGCTCGGCGGCAGCCTCGGCTGTCTTATAATCCTCGATCACCTCATCAGAGCCTGGAATCACGCTGACCCCGGCGGCCCTCATTGTCTTCTTGGCCAGAGCCTTATCCCCCAGGGAGCGTATGACATCGTAATGCGGGCCAATGAACGTGATCTTGCAGGATTCGCAGATTTCAGCAAAATCCGGATTTTCAGCCAGGAATCCGTAGCCAGGGTGGATGGCGTCAGCATTGGTGATTTCCGCAGCGGATATTATCCGGCGCGGATCGAGGTAGCTTTCGCCCGGCGGCGGGTGGCCAATGCAAACCTTTTCATCGGCAAATCTGACATGAAGGGAATTGATATCGGCCTCCGAATAGACCGCCACCGTCTTTACACCGAGCTCTTTGCATGCCCGGATTATCCGAAGCGCAATCTCTCCCCTGTTGGCGATCAAAATCTTTTCAAACAAGCTGGTCCCCTTTGCCTTTCTCTCGAATTAAGCCGATAATATATCATATTTTGCGGCGCTGGCAAACGGTTTTTGGCGTGCCCGGTTCGTTTCGGCGTGCGACGTTGCGCCGGCGCGGCCCGGCCCCGCCTTCCCCCTTTCAGGGGGAAGCCAGAAACCCGCCCACCGAGGCCTGGATCAATTGGATCCTTTCTCAAGCGGGTTTCTCTGCCCCGCTACCGCGGGGCCTGGGCCGGGCCGCGCCGGGCTTGGCTGGGTCTACTATTTCAGCTTGAATTCAACCTTATAAGTGATCCATACGCCGATCGGCATGCCATTTGAGATGGCCGGCTTCCATACGGTTTGATTGGCGGCTGTTATTGCGGCTTCCTCGAAACCGACATCGGGCGGGCTCGATTTTATGACTATCACATCCAGTACTTTGCCTTCTTTGTTGATAAATGCCTTTATCCAGACGAATCCTTCGATTCCGGCACGCTCGGCAAGTTTGGGGTATTCGGGTGTAATCTGCGCCACAACAATCGGCGGCTCGTCATAAAACGTGGGCATATCGGGTAAGGGGATAATTGCACTTACGATGCTATCGATATTGGCCTTAAACCCGACACCCAGATTTTCGATAGGGGTATCGGGCGCCAATGCCGAAAGCTGCTGCTGATCGGGAATTTCGACGGTGGTGGGGGCCAACTCATCAGGCACTGGCGTTGGGATCCCGAATTCCTTCACAGCCTTGTTCTCAGTTGTCTTGACAGGATCGGTGTATTCTTGCCTGGAAATATGGGGCGGCATAATGAAAATAGTCGTATCCCGTCCAAAATTATTCGGGACAGTGACGGTGATTTCTTTGGCTTGAAAAACGCACAGCACTAATGTCACCAGGGCTGTAACATGCATCATCCCGGAAACGCCGAATCCGATCGCCACATTCCGTTGGTACGATCTTTTCAGATCATATGCTCCGATGATTGATGATTTGTTTCTCATGGCCGCCTCCTTTGTCTTATGGTCTCATATAAAATACGAATCACCTGGAGGTCTTATTCCATTATATGACGAAAAAAACGGGGCCCGTCTTGGCAACGAACCCCGTTTTCGCTTCAATAAATCGGCCCTATTTGAGCTTGAAATCAACCTTGTAGGTTACCCAGACGGCGATCGGCTGGCCATTGGATATGGCCGGCTTCCAGACAGTCTGCTTGGCGGCATCGATTGCCGCTTCCTCGAACCCGGCGTTGGCGCCGGAGTTCTTCACGATTATGACATCGCGAACCTTGCCTTCTTTATCGACCAGGGCCTTTACCCAAACCGTCCCCTCGATATTTGCACGTTGGGCCAAATCAGGGTATTTCGGGGTTACCGATACCACTTGTACCGGCGCCTCCTCGAAAGGCACGAATTCGTCCGGCGATGGCAGCAACTCCTCGACCACGCGGTCAACATCGACATCAATATTGCCACTCATATCCTCCATCGGATTGACCGGAGCCAAATCCGCCAGCTGCTCCTGGTTCAGCATTTCAACATCCTGGGGAGCCTCTTCGTCCGGAACGGGAGTTGGAACTGCCGAGGCAGGCGGCCTTACTTGCCGCTCCGGCGTAGCTATCTTCTGCTGCGCCTGCTGTTGCGACAGCGATGGCGGCACGATCAATTCCTGTTTGGATCTGATGACATACGACGGCGCCTCGATAGGTTTGCCACCCATGGAGATAAACAAGACAATCAATCCCATCGCGATTAGGTGGACTGCCCCCGAGATCCCGAACCCGACCGCCATGTTCCTCTGATAGGTTCGTTTGATATCATACGAACCGGCTAAAAGCGTTCTATGGCTCATTCCTCCACCGTCCCTCCTGCCTGGACAATCTGCAGGACGTGCTCGTCCCAGGCCGTCATATCTTGCAGGCTGAATTTCGATGAGAATTTCTGAGCATTGGGATCGGCCGACGCGATCCCGGCGTTGATTCTACGCTCGACATCCTGGATTGAATCGATGGTTCTGACCATCATTTTATATGATGACGCCTGGTCGAGCTTGAGTACGATGACCAGGTCCTTCATCTCCTGCTTGGTCTTATCCTCGATGATCTTCTCAAGCTCCGCAAACGTAACCCTCTGGGGCTGCTTCATATCGCCGATCTGGTAATAAAAAGCGTCCGACTTATCAACGAAAATCTGCAGGAGATGCGACTGCGCCACTGGTTTGCTTTCGTCCGGAGTTCCCGGCGCCGGCTTGGGCGGCAACGCAATCTCCATCGATAGCGGCGCCGAAAAGATGGTAGTCACCATATAGAATATGAGCAGCAGAAACGCGATGTCGACCATCGGCGTCATATCGATCCGGATTCCGATGCGCCGCTTGGGCCTTTTGAGGCCACCCTTGGCTTTTTTGGCGGGTCGTCCTCCGCCTAAATCTACACCAGCCATAAGGCCCCCTTACCCTGCTGAGCCCGCCACGGGCTCAGTCGCTGCTCCCCTATCGATTTCGGTCATAAGAGAGAAGCGGTTGATGTTAATATCCTGGAGAGTGTTCATGATCTTCCTGACCGTCCCATATCGCGCATCCCTATCGGCCTTGACTATCACCAGGGGACTGACTCCCTTCCTGATGAAGTGAGCCTGAACCCGCAGGAATTCGCGGTTCAAAGATTGCGCATCGACATCGACATACTGCCTGATAGTGGTCGTGTCACCGGCGTTATATAGAGTGCCGTTGACAGTGGTATCGGTCCTGGCAACGAAATTGGTGATATATTCAAGGAAGATTTGGTCCTCCTTGTTCACCGTGATGTTGATAATATCAATCGGCGGGACCTTATACTGCGACTGCGAGGCCGGCAATGTCACCTGTTGTTTTTCCGGCGGCTTGAATTGGGTCGTGGTCATATAGAAGATCAAAAGGAGGAATGCGATATCGACCATCGGCGTCATGTCGATGGCGATGCCCACTCTCCGTTTGGCTCTTTTTGACATACTTATTTACCCTCTTTGTCCTTTAACAACTGAACAACCTCGTATGATGCCTCATCAATTGTATAGTTGAAAGCATCAACTTTGTTCACGAAAAAGTTGTAGGCCACGATACCGATGATGGCGTTGGCCAGGCCACCGGCCGTGTTGACAAGAGCCTCGGATATACCGGTCGCCAGCTGCTCGGCGTTGATAACGCCGCCGGTTTTCGAGCCTGTGGCAGCGAATGCCCTGATCATACCGATTGTGGTGCCCAGCAGACCCACCATGGTGGCAATCGAGGCGATTGTCGAGAGGGCGATGAGGTTGCGTTCCAACAGCGGGACTTCGAGGGCATTGGCCTCTTCGATAGCCCTCTGAGTCTCCGATATCTTCTTTTCAAAATTCATTGTCGGGTCGTGTCTGATGGAATTGAAACGCTCGATTCCGGCGCGCAGGATGTTGGCTACCGTGCCTTTCTGCTTGTCGCAGGCGGCGACGGCGCCGTCAAAATCATCCGCCTGAATGGCGTTGACCACCCTCTTGAAAAACGATTGTACTGACGCTTTGCCGGCCGCCACCCTATAAAGGGTAATCGACCTTTCGATGATAAAGCCAAATAACATAACAAGCAGCGCGATTAGCGCTATGACGAGTGGCCCCCCTTTATACATCGTATGAAGCAGCGAGCCATCTGGGGCCGGTTTAAATATGCCCGCCCAAATGAACACGCCGACACCGAATGCCACTATCAACAGGATCGTGACGAAGATTACCTGACGCAAGTTAAAAGCCTCCTTACCTAGAATTAATTAGTCAATAAATGTATTTAAAATTCACACTTTCGAATCAACGGCCGGGGCCTTAGAGGCCTCTCCTCTCGGCCAGAACAATCGCCATCCCGGCGATACCAAACCAGAAGCCGATCCCCGTTAGACCAAATATCGCCGACAGATTAAAACTCTCTCCGAATACACCCAGAGAACCGAACGGGTGCGGTGTGCCGAAAAGCAAAACCAAGGCCAGCAGGATATAAAGAAATAGCAATATATAGGCATACCGCGAGTATTCCCTGATAACATGGAAATAGCTTTCCCCGGTGCGTTTGTTTATGAGTCCGAGGATGTTGAGTACACCCACGATTGGGCATGTGATGAGTATGGCTCCGAGAATCACTGCCGCCCAGATCATGACGCCCCCGCCCCAGGCCGCATATCCTCCAATTAGCGGCATATTTATGAAATACGATATCGCCGAACCCGAAATATGCCTGGTGGCGCCGCTTTCCGGATTCATCGTAAACGAATATATCGGTAGAAAAAAGGAAATGATCAAAAGAATCGATCCGATGAAGCCGATTATTTTATCGACCCCAGTCATCAGTTTCACATTGAGAATCGCGGCCTCGCGGTCAAAGGCCGATAATTGCCCGCTGCCGGTTTTAACCCTCTGGAGATACTGCTTCTTCTCCTCCTCGGATTTCCAAAACTCCTCTATCTTCCCGGGATGAACCTCGTATCCCAGGTATCTTATCAGATCATCCGTGCTCGGTTGTTTTTCTGCCATTTAGTCTCCTCATCCGCCCGACTGTAATCTCGTTTCCATTTCGCCCCTCAAGGCCTGCTTGTTATTGGGCTCGATTTCAAGTACTTTCCTAAAATATGAGTTGGCTTCCTTCATGCTATTGCACAGCTGGTAAGACGCCGCGATATTCATGAGAATCGCAGTGTCCCTTGGCTGGCATCTCTCGGCCTGCAATAGAATAGGGAGCGCCGTGGTGCATTTCCCGAGATTCAAATAATCGAACCCCAGTTCGGGATAAATCTCGCATTTCAGCGAATCGCTGACCTGGCCCCCGTTGCTCTTGAGCACTATCTCATATTGCGCGGCGGCGTTTTCGAAATCTTTATTGAATGAATAAATCTTGGCAAGCATCGAGCGCATCATGACGTCATCAGGCTTAATATCCAGAGCTTTTCTGAACGATCGAGCGGCATTCTGATACTGCTCGGTCTTTAGATAAGCAAAAGCCAGGTTTCTATAAGCGTTAACACTGGTCGAATCCTGTTGTAGCAAGCGGTTGAAGTAATCTATGGACCGTTGGTACTGCTTCTGATAATACATTGTGAGGCCGGCATACTCAAATGCCTGGGTAAACGATGGGTCGATTTGCGCGGCCCTCTCGAAAGCCATCATGGCCGAATCGAAATAAACCGCATTCTTTTCCCCCAGCTTCATCATCGTCTTGCCCTTTTCGAACCAATATTCGACGCTGTCGGGCTGCCCAAACTTAGCCTCATATCTGGAATACGCGTCGAGAGCCTTTTCGAATTCCTTCCGATCGGAGTAAATCCTCGCCAGATGGCCGAAAGATTCCGCGACTTTCGCATTCAATTCCACGGCCTTCTCGAATGCATGAGCCGCCTTCTCCTGGTCCTGTATCTGAAGATATAGCTGACCAAGATTGTACCAGGCCTCGCCGTCATTTGGCCTAAGCCCGACATATTTTTCAAGGCTGAATGCGGCCTCCGGCACCTTGCCCGCTATCAGATATATCTTACCCAGCTCCTGCCAGGCCAGGGTATCATTCGGACTGATTTGCAGGTCGATCTTGTATTCCTCAATGGCTGCCGGAATGTTGCGCATGTTCAAATGAGCTTGGGCCATTTTATAATGAATCCCGGCTTGCTGATACAGGCTCGAGTCAATCTCGATGGCCTTGCCGTATTCAGAAAGAGCTATTGGAAATGTCTTGTTACGGTAATTGGCCTCAGCCAATGCCAGATGATACTGGGGATTTTTCTTGTCTTTATCAATGGCCTTTCTAAAATTCAAGTCAGCCTTGGCGTAATCGCCTTTTTCCATCAAGGCCAGGCCCTGGCCATACAGAAATTTGGCCTTATCCTTGCCTGATTTCTCGCCGCGCTCGAAATAACCGATAGATTCTTCGTAATTCTTCAGATTAAGGGCCGCCAAGCCGGCTCCATAAAGGGCATCAGCATCTTTGCCTTTCTTCAGAAGAACGCGGCCATAGTAAACCAGAGCGCTGTCGTATTGGCCGGTATTGTAATAGATCTCGCCTACAAGGAAGTTGAGCTTGGGATTATCAGGTTCGGCTGCCAGGCCTTGCTGGGCGGCGCCTAGCGCGCCCTGCGGATCACCCTGGCTTTTTAACGCCTGGGCTTTCCCCACAGCCTCATCTCCCGGTCCTGCCAAGGCCGGCCCAGAACAGCTGTACAGTACCAGTGCGAGAATTATCGAAGTCACAGTTCTCAAAGGCGGTTTTCCTCCCAATAAAAAACGGCCAGCAAAATTGCCAGATTTACAACATACTATTTTACATTGACTTGTCAAGATTTTTTTATCCACGTTGCTTGCCCCCTTTTTGCCTATTAAGCTTCCGAAATAACATTACAATCCGCACCAAGCCCCATAGGCATAACCCGATCCCTGCCGGTAGTCGGATCGGATTATCAATGGTCACATATTTATTCGTGAAGAAAATCCCCGCCAGGATTCCCGTACCAAGCATTATGAAAAAAACAGGTAAAATTAGTGACAGCCATGCCACCAAGTCCATTTCGGCCCATATCGAGCCTACCTTCCGATTATTATTGTCTTGAATATCCATATGATCTCAAACATTATACGTCCCACTGAGGATATTATTCCCCACGTTGTACTTCTTAATCTCTTTCAAGGGCTTACAGGTTCCTCAAGAATACAATCCGGGATTATAGCCATAAAACGCGGCCCCGGCAACTTAAAAATAAAGGCCGGCGTCGGCGGTTGACTTCCCTGCCCAATCCCCCTAAAATAGGACTATGAAATATATGCCGATAACAATCCTGACCATGCTCCTGGTATTGGCCTGCTCCGAAAAAAAGGGGAAAGGCGGTTCTGATCGGTCCGGAACGGGCTTCAAAGATGCCAGGGATATGGGGAATATGACGCAACTCACCGATGATTACCGCTCTATTTACCCTGTTTTCGGCCCGGGTGATACGATAGTTTTCTACCGGCGGCTGTTGCTTACCGATGTTCAGGATACTTTTGCCTATTACCCCGAAGAGTTAATCAAGCCGTATGGAAAGCATATCTTCACGGGCGAACTCTACACCCTCTCGAAGGCCGGCGAATTCCCGTCCGCAAGAGAGATTTCTCCGGCCAGATTACCCAATGATTTCGGCAAGAAACCCGTCTTCGCAATAGCCTCTCCCGATTCGGTAAGCTATGCATTCGAAACGATTGAAGGGACAAGCCAGGTTCATACTCTTTACCTCGTCGAAGGAGACTCCCTCAGGCAAATCACGAGCGGCAGCGTATCTTGCTTCCTCGATAGGTTTTCCAATACTGGTAGATATTTGACGGCCATCTACGGCAGGGTTCCCACCTGGGTCCTGATCTTCGACCTGGTGGACGGCGGAGTTTACCGCGTCCCGCATGATAGCAGTTATGTCGATTACCTGACCTCTTTTTCCTCGGATGATCAGATGATGGCGTTCATCAGGTCAAACAACGCCTACAGGTATGGCCGCGATTTTTTCGGGAATATCATCTTATTCAAATTTAAGGATAGCCGCCACGCCCGCGACAAATAGTGAGCCCCTGTTAGCGGGACCCTTGTCAATCCAATTCAAAGCCAGCTGCTCTGGCAGCCGCAAGAGGCAGACTGCTCTCCTTAACATACTTCGTACCTGCCGACACGTTGGGATTCCCATCTATAAAGAATCGCCACAGCTTCTTGTGCCCCCTCTGGCCTATGCCGATGCGCGGAGAAGATATGATGTTGAATTTCCTGCCCGAGGGCTCCTTTATGTATATTTTGGAACCGCAAAGATCAGTTCCATTTTCCGAGGTAGTTATCCCCAGCGCTTTTGCCAGCTTGCCGGGCCCAGAGCATAAATCCTCGATGACTTCAATCCCTCGTCGTTTCCGCATGGCATTAAGGCCAAAGTATGGCTCGATCGCCCGCAACAGAACCGCCGCTGGATATCCATCATGCTCGGTTACGACATTAAGCATGTAGTGATTCCCATAAGTGAAGTAGACATAAAGGTGTCCAGGCGGGCCGAACATAACGTTGTTTCGACGGGTTCGCCCGACAAATGCGTGGCAGGCCGGGTCGTCGGGGCCGCGATACGCCTCCGTTTCGACAATTATCCCTCTTGTCATGGTCCCGCCAACCAGGGAGACAATTTCACAGCCCAGCAGCTGGATTGCCACTTCAATCGTATTGCGATTATAAAATGGTCGCGTTGGTTTTCTCATTGCCCTCTGGGGAATATTGGCCTGACGCCCAGTGCCGTTAGCAGATCATAGGCCTCGATGACGCCGGCGCCAAGTGTTTGGGGCCTGTGGGCATCTGATCCGACCGAAATTATGGAAACGCCCGCCGCTACGGCGCGCTCGATAATCTCCTGCGCCGGATGGAATTTCCTTATGCCGAACCTGAACAGCGAGGTGTTAACCTCCAATCCCCCGCCATTTTTTTTGAGGGTATCGAAAATCCCATCGAAATGATCAAGCTCAATTTTATAGATGTCATCACCGTAGTAGAGATGACCATAACGAACGTAATAATCGAGGTGGCCGAGACAATCGAATGCCGGGGTCTCGGCCGCCTGGCGCAAAAGGCCGAAATAATCGTCGACCATCCGGCTTAGTGTCTTCTTAAGAAAATAACCCGGCGCTTCTCTCTTATCCGAAATCGCAATGTCATCGAGGCAATGCACCGAACCTATCACAAAATCGAGCCCATATTTATCCCTGACTCTCTGAGCCTCCCGCTCCACGCCCGGGAAATAGTCAATCTCAAGTCCCCGAAATACTCTCAGACCAAATTGGGCATAATACCGCTGAGCACGGTCGATCTCGTCGATATAGCGCCCCACCAGTTCATCATCGAATCGCACCCTCCGCCCCTTGTGACGCCAATAACCGTCGGCCTCAACCCGGCGAGGATTGGAGTCGTAATGGCTGGTGAAGCAGATATTCCGCAGGCCGATTTCCAGGGCGCGGTCGCAATATTGCCTAATTGTCCCGGCGGCATCTATCGAATAGTCGGGGTGGACGTGAAAATCGGAAATTTCGGTCATAAGAGAAACGGATTGAACTCGCGCTCCTGCCCGATTGTTGTGTCGGTGCCATGACCGGAGTAAACAATCGTATCGTCGGGCAATGACAGTAGTTTCGTGTGGATCGATTCGATTAACGTCTCGTGCGATGATCCCGGGAAATCGGTCCGGCCGATTGAACCCAGAAAAAGCGCGTCACCGGTGAACACGACTCCATGCCCATAGAGCGATATCGACCCCGGCGAATGCCCCGGCGTTTCGAGCACCTTGAATGCGAATTTGCCGGCCGCGACAGTGTCTCCTTCTCTCAGAAGTTGATCGGCCCCACCGGTTGTAAACCGCTCACCCGCGAATTCCGAAAGGTTAGCCTCCGGGTCGCCCAGCATCGGCGCATCCTTCTCTCCGATCAAAACCCTGGCGTTGAAATGGCGCCGGACTTCGTCGAGAGCGGCAATATGATCGGCGTGGGCATGGGTGATAACGACCTTGTCGATTCGCAGTCCCAGCTTCTCCACAAAAGAGATAATCCTGTCGGCGTCGTCGCCGGGATCAATAATAAATCCCTCCTTCGATTCGGCATCGCCGACTATATAGCAGTTGACAAAGAACGGTCCCAGTTCCAGGATTTCAATTATTAGGTCATCACTCATCTATCATTTGCTCGTCTTGAAGTTGATCTTTCGCGCCTGCCTGTGCATCATTGTCGGCAGGCTTGTGAAAATACTCGAAAACCGCTTTAGCGATGCTCGGCCGGATATTAGGCGTGGCCGAAAGCTCCTCCAGCGCCGCGTTCCTGATCCGTTCAACCGAGCCGAATGCCGCCAACAGGTCGAGCTTTCGCTTCTTTCCGATTCCGGGAATGCTATCCAGCGCCGATTCCTCGAGCCGCTTCGAACGCAGATTGCGATGGTAGTTCACCGCGAACCTGTGGGCCTCGTCCCTGATCCGTTGTAGAAGCCGCGACGACGATGAGGTCTTTGGTATTGAAAGCGGCTCTGAATGCCCCGGAAGATATACTTCCTCGAAACGTTTGGCAAGCGAGGCCATCTGCAGACTTTCAATATTGAGTTCCCGGACGGCATCCAGGGCCGCGCCCAATTGTCCCTTGCCGCCATCGATTAAAAGCAGGTCGGGATAATCCTTTTGATTCTCGGCCAGGTGATTGAGATAACGCTCGACTATCTCCTTCATCATGGAAAAATCGTCTTGCCCCTCGACTGTCCTGATTCGCATCCGGCGATATTCAGATTTCTTGGGCTGGCCATCGGAAAAATAAACCACCGAACCTACCGCCAGCTCTTTTCCCAGGTTGGAAATGTCAAAAGCCGCAATGGTCCTGGGCATGGTTTTAAGGTAAAGGTCTCTCTGCAACGCATAAACCGCATGATGCGGCCTTTTCTTGCTGGCGCTCTTCTGCGCCAGGAAAAGGTCCAAATTATGTTTGGCGTTATTAAAAGCCATGTCTATCAGCTCGGCTTTCTCACCCTTCTGC